>OGYV01000249.1_pt1 | contig 46872 bp, 54 predicted proteins | sample 1576651 | NCBI WGS metagenome assembly OGYV01 (sample SAMEA3541570, study PRJEB24748) | human gut metagenome | biome: human gut; feature: human-associated habitat; material: faeces | place: China | collected 2012
GAAATTCAGAAAAGTTACACAGAATCGTTGTACTTTTCCCGGCCGGGAAGCTGGAGGCGCTTGAAGCCGTACAAACCCTTATCTATGTTTTTGGTGCTTCCTAACGGTATCAGGCGGGTGAAGAAACGGACATCGGTATTATTATCCGAACGTTGCAGGTTTGTCAGGCCGTGCAGATACCCCAATTCCACCGCTTCGCCAAACTCGCAACGGCAAAGATTCACCGTATAGCCTTCGATCCACCATTCCGTCTCCAGCTTTCCGGCAAGTTCGGTCAGCGCCTGGTCGCAAAATACATTGTTATAGTCCAGACTCAGATTGGGCGCATCGATCACGGTACCTGCCACCCACCGATTTCCGCCTTCCATATAATTCAAGGAATCTACCACTTTCTGCACATGATCCCGGGGGCTGCCTTCGTAGGAAAACTTAGGCTCCAGTTCCCCATCGGTCAGATAAAGCATCAACGCACGTTTCACGTCACTTTCGCGGCCATATAGCTTAACGTTGTATGTATATTCCTGCATACTCTTTTGCCGGGGTTCGTAAGCGGTATGCAATTTATAAGGACTTCCTTCCAGTTCCAGATAGTCATTCACATCGAGGGATACATATTCCGGAGAGGTAAATGATGCGTTTACCACATTCTCCCCCATCAGCTCGTGCACATGCGTCGATGAATCGGAAGGGGAAACGGTCATTTTCAGGGTTCCGTCCTGGCTGTATATCTTTAGTTCCATAATCGTTTAATAAGTGATTAAACAGTGGTCAAAGGGTAGGTTCAGGTTCGCGGAACTTCACTTTAAAGTTCGCGCAAACCTCTTCCGATCCATTCGGGTTGGTCAGTTGCCGGTATCCGGAGCACTCTTTATAATAGACTTTCAGATTCCGGTTCAGTCCGGAAACCTGGAGTTCCAGCCATCCGGAGGCGAGCAGGCGGAAAAAGTTCTGCCAGCAGGCATGGAACTGTTCCGGGCCATCCGCGAGCATGGCAAAATAGAGCGTGAAGTCACGGGCTTCAAATTTAGGTGAAGGAAGTACCCCCGGAAGTTTCACGCCATCCAGTTCGCGGAAGTTCACTTCGGTATAACTCTTCATCGTGAGGGGTTTCAGGAGTTCGTCCCAGTTGGAGCGTTCATCCTCTTTGTCTTCCGTCAGGAAAACGCCATACTCTTTCCATACATCCGTGCCATTGATAAGCAACAGGCCTTCCAGTGCTTTTATCTCCATATCATTTCATTTTTAGTCCGTCCCTGACTATCTCCTCTATCCCTTCCGCCGAGCGACGGGTGTTATCTTCTATCTTGGTTAACGTGCCCGATACGGCAAACAGCGTATCGCTCACGGCGGTGAATTTCTTATCCAACGAGACGACATGGTCCTGGATATTTCTTCCGATACCGGCCAGTTCCGATCCGGTCTCCTCTGTCAGGGCCGTGACGGTTCCCGAACGTCCGGACTGTGACTGTTTGTCCGTTTCCGGAGAGATGCCGGCCGCGTCAAAGACACTGTCGCGCATATCGGCGGCATCTTGGTAAATGCTTTGGTAAAGCTCCTGAAGCTTTTTCTTTTCGTCTCCGGAGAGCGTCCCGTCATCCATCGCATCGGCAAATTGCTCATACCATGTTTTTATCTGGGATCTCAAGGTGTCATCAATAATCGTATTGACAATGGCCTGCCGCATGTAGTCTTCAAAGCTGTCGGCCACGTCGGCCATGGTGGAATCCGCATCCAGCAATAAGCTCTTCAGGGAGCTGCGGGCTTCATCAAAAGTGATGCCCGTCAGTGACTGGTTACGCTGATCCATGATTTCATTCAGTTTCTCGTCCCCGTCGATGATGGCTTGCAGGTAGGTCCGGGTACTTTCATCCAATTGCGCCCAAAGCTTAGGAAGCTGTTTTTGCAGTTCCGCAAGTTGTCGCGCCGGGAGGTCAAACAGCTCGGTTCCCCGCTTCCCCCACCGGCTGATATCGATACCTATACTATTCAACTCCGCCCGGTAACGTTTGATCACATCCATCTGCTTCACGCCATGCGAAGATGACCGCCAACTGGCTCCGGAGTTAAAATAGTCCTGTCCGATCTGGCGGCTGGCTTCCATCTGTTTCCGGATCATCTCTTCCGCTTCCCGGGAGAAAACCACGGCACTGCTTCCGGCGGTGGACTGGATCAATTCCTGTTGTTTGGCGATCAGGTCATCAATGACGCCGATATAGTTATTGTACTGGTCAATGGTTTCCTGGCTTAATTCCTTGGCGCTCCCAAACAGGGAAAGGATGCCTTTTCCCAGCCCGCCTACCGCACCGATGGCTCCGGTAACAATGCTCATCGGTTTCGTTACATCGATGGACGCCAGGCTGTCGAGCGTTTGTCCGAAACCGTCCAAGGCACCGTTGATCTCTTCCGGGACGCTGACTCCGAAGTCTTCCAGAGCACTGGTCAAGGCAGTGGCGGCATCCAGATATTCACGTGCCCGGTCGACTCCTTCATGGAGTGACTTATTCATCTTTGACAGAGAGGCGGCACGTTTGTCCTCGGCCGTACGCAAACGTCTCTCCGCCTCTTCCTGCGTCAACAAGGTGGTTACGATCTTTCCCGTAGCGGCATCATATCGGGTAGTAGCTACCACCGATTGCCCGGATTGTACTTTTGCCAGGTCACTCTCAGCCTTTTCCAACTCCCTGATGGCGGATTTGTACTCCGAGATACTGCTCTTTAGTTCCCGGAACGGGTCGCGCTCGGAGATTTTAAAATCAATCCGGATAAAGGCGTCCGACAGCTCTTTTGTATTTTCAGGGGAAAGTTTCTTGCTGGCTTCCTGAATGAACTTGCCTAATTTATCACGCAGCCGTTCCAGGCTTTCCGTAGAGAGGTTGTCAAGACTTCCAAAGACCTTGGAAAAATCGATGCTGCCTTTGAACTGGTCAAAATCCAGTTCCTCCAGCTGCTTTTCCATCTCTTTTTTGAGGGTCGCACGCTCACCACCGGTTTTAACTCCGGAAAGTTTGGAAACATAATCCCGGGCAATTGCCAGGCGTTTCTCCTGGTAAGTGCCATATTCTTTGTTATAGTCTATCCATGACTGTTTCTCGGCATCAGATAACTTTCGCTGTTTTTCAATACTTTCCTTCTCTATTTGCCAGATATCATTGGCATATTTTTTCGCGGCTTCCGTACGTTGGTCCTTAGCGGTATCCTTGACTTGAGTATATTGTCCGGGACTGATAATAACGCCTTTCTTTTTAGCGTCATCCAGTTTCTTCAGCTGGTCACGCTCGCTTTTATCGATATCCGCCAATGTCTCGTCCAGCTCTTTCCGGGCAAGCCTTTTGCGCTTTTCATAGCCGTCCGCCATCACAGCCAGACGGGCGGCCTCAAGTTTCTGCTGGGCGGACAGTCGGGCGTCAGCGATAGCATTTATCAAGGTAGTTACATCTGTTTTATCATCCCCTCCTTCATAGTCCGCATACAGATCATTAATATTTATTTTTGTTGCGATGGAAGCAATCGCTTTGTCATAGGCCTTGGTAACTCCTATCAGGTCCATCCAATCCTGTTTCGCGCGCTTGGCTTCTTCACCCGCCCTGATAACCTTATCTTTGGCTTCCAGCTTTGCGGTAGCCGTACCAAAGCCGACTTTTTCTCTCTGCTTGTATTCATTAATAGCGGCATTCTGTTTCTCTATGGACTTCAGATAGGTGACATATTGATTTTGACGTTTCACTAAAGCGCCATACTTCTTACTTTCGAAATCGGTAATTTTATCTTCATAAGCTTTCGCCTGGGCTGTAGCAATGATTTGCTTTCTCAAGGTTTCATAAGCGGCGCAGGCTTTACCTAACATAATTTCCTCGTTCGTGTAGCTGGAAAATATTTTAGGATAAATAGATTGCAATTGCTTGATTGCCTTAATACGTTCTTGGGTAGAGCGGTGCAAGTCAGTAGCCGCCTTATACAATACATCAAGTTTGCTTTTTTCTTTCGCACTATTCTCTATACCTTTTTTTCTGGCAAGATTTAACGCTTCTTCCGCTGAAACGACATCCTGAATAGCATTTTTGGTCCTTACCAACCTTTTGCACCAATCCGCCATGTCTTTCGCATAGACGATTGACAGTGAAATCAGCACCATCATGGCTGTCTGCCAAGAAAACATCGATTTCAGCACCTGTTTCCAGACCGGTGTCGCTTTCTGTCCGGAAGCGGTCAGGGCTTCATACTCCTTTCTCGCTATCGCAAGTTGGTCGGTAAAAATAGGAAGGTTATTGGAAATTGCTAAAAAGAACATTTGCGGCCCCATGGCCAGCGACGGAAGCTCGCGGGCTATCTGCTGGAAACTCATTCCTAATCCGTCGAATTTTCGCCTGGTCACCACAGGATCTTCCGGAGTAAAGGGTACGGAGCTGGTTTTCCTTTTGGCGGCCTCCAGCTCCTCAATCACCCGTTTCAATTTCTCCACCTCTTCCGTCAGCGCTTCGATCTTGGCGGATTCTTTCACGTAATCACCCATATCAATACCCTTGGACAGCTGCTTCTGCATCCGGACAATCTCGCCTTCCAGCCTCTTGATGACAGCCTCCGTCATGCGCTGGAAGTCCTTTATATTACTTTCAGCCGACTGCATGCCTCTCCGGGTGGAATCCCGCATCAGCAATTCAATTTCTACAGAGGTTTTAGCCATATCATTTTTGTTTCTTTAGGTTCTGAAAAAAGTCCAATGCCCGCACATGTGCCGCCTCCGGTTTCCCGCTTGCCCTCGCGTCACCTTTCACATAGCGGGGAGCGTCCGAGAGCATCAGCATCAGCACCGGATAAGGTATCCGGCACAAAATATAATCCACTGTCCAGCCCGTAGCCGTAGTGATCTGCCAGACAATGCCGAAAAGGCTATGGGGGCCTTCCATCCGGCCCGTTAACTCCTTTTTCCCCCGTGGCTCAGATGCGGTGTCATCGGGTTCACCGTCTCCGCCGATCTGATAATATTCATGAAAGATTGTACCGACATCAAGGAAAGCAACTGGAACATCGCTTCCGCCTGGTAGGTATGTTCCATCCGATGACGTATCCACCACGCCACCGGACGTCCGATGATCCGGTACAACGTGTAGTCCCTGACCAGGGCGGCCGCTACGATCCGGCTGACCGCCTTCGTATGCCGGACTATGAAATCCATATTTTGCTCAAAGGTGAATCTCTCCATCTCTTCATACGTCACTCCGATGCTCCGGTACAGCCGCCCGATCAGGACCAGCGTCAGCGGATAGGGCATCCGCATGGTTACCGACCGCCTCACCCTCCACCCGAACAGCCGGAGCGGGCGCAAAGGAACTCTGACGCCCGCATCCAGCAGCATCCCGGAGGCTTTTAATTCCTCGAGGTTCATCATCATCCGGCGGGAGCGGGTTCTGTATAGGTTCCCGGAGGATAAACCAGGAAGAGGTCAGTCACATTCTTTCCGTCAGGTACGAGGAAAGTCACTTTACACTCGATAGAGAGTACGTTATCCAGTGTCAGGCCATCCGCCAGGTTGGCTGTCAGGCTCGCTTTCTCAACTTCTATCACGTGTCCGGAAGCGCAATGGATAAGCATTTTACCCTCCTTTTTATCCTTCTTCACCGGATAGTGATAAACTCCTTTTTCGTCCACCGTTCCACCGAAAGACTCTTTCCACCCCTCAGCCGCCGTCAGTTGTATCAGCTTAAAAGTAAAAGCGATGATTTCCGCTTTCGACTCAAACTCTTTCACCACGGCGTTACGCAACTGGATGGCACGGACCTGTACGCGTTCCGCTTCCGTGATAGCCGGCTGCAATCCCTCCTGGGAAATATAACCGTACTCCACCCCGCCGAATACGAACTTGTCAAGCCCGTACATCATTCCGTCATCTGCTACACTCATTGAATTCTATTTTTATTTTTGATACTTCTTCAATCGTCGTTTAACTTGCATTAGAACGAGCAGCCCGACTGATACCTGTCCCGTCCTGATCCAGAACCATTGCCAGCCGGTGGGCTCGCGAATCCGTTCCGGAGGATGTTCTTCCAAACTTGTCTGGCTGCGTATCCGGGTCAGTTCTTCTTGCAGGTAAATGACCTGCCGTGATAGCGAGTCACAAGTGGCGGTCACTTCCAGCGAGTCCTCCGACACACGCCGGACGTTTACCGTAGCCTGGCCTTTCTTCCCACTATAGCCCGCTCCTATGGGCAACAGGCCCAGTTTCGCAACCGGTATCGTCAGCACCGCCCGGCTCGGAGGAACAGGAGCCAGGGTCATCCCGAATCTTTTTACGGCCGCCAGGCTGTCGATGGCGTGGCTCCGTGTCAATCCGTTCGGACTTCTGCAACTCATCGCGCATAGGACAAGCGGCATAGTGAGGACAACCCACAGCCTTCTGAATAGTTTGGTTGAGCCGCTGGACGGCTTTATACAATCGTTTGTTCTCATTTTGGAGTTCAATTAATGTTCCGGAAATGTTATCATACATCTCCTTATAAATGTCATTCCTCTCTTTAGCGTCACGCGCCCTGCGTGTATCCCGATGGGCCAGCCAACCGACAACGGAACCCAAACCGCCTACGGGTATAAGCCACTGAAGAATCTGCATAATGGTTTCCGTTGCCATAGCTTTGACTTTTTAAGATTAGAGCAACGCCCAGCCCGCTTCGATATCAACCATTACGGCGGGCGCTCCAGTTTCTACCCGGCTCATCGCCGCGGCGATGGAGCACATTTCCCTCCCGCTGTCTATGTTGACGCGCCTGTCCGGATCAATACCGGTGAGTTTAGACACGGTGGAAATATATCCTTTCGTATCATTCTCCGAGGGTGGCGCCCAGCGGCTGATCATCGTACGCAGGGTGTGGCAGCCGTACAGGCGTGAATAGTTCTGTAACAGTTTGATCATCGCGCGGTAGCCGTAAGCCATCGACTTGAACTGTTTGAAATCCCTGTCTGTAGAGGGAGTCACCTCCCCCTGCCAGACGGTACGGCTGTTGCGGATATTGCCCGGATTGTTGTTACAGAGTCCTCTGGTCATATTATGCCTCCAATTCACGCGGTAGGATCATCAACAATCTCACCATTCTCAACAGCGGCCGGCTTAAAGACTCCATTCTCTCTCCAGTCCAACGCGATAAATTCTTCACCAAAACCAATGTTGGTATCCGCCTTCATCAGCATCTTGAAGAAATAAAGCTCGCTTGCATTGGCCCATTTGTCAATCTGGATCACGTTTTCATCATCCTGGAGATTAACCGCCACGAACAGGTTGCCGTCCATGCCCGAAGAACAGGGAGTAGCCACCATCAACCCCTGGGGCCACTGAGTGATTACCTCGATAGTGATTTCTTTGTAGCGGTGTGCATTGACTTCCGTAGCGTCCTTGCCTTTGTAAGCAAGCTTGGTCAATTCATCATCGTATGTATCAAAGTCCTCCACACTCATCAGGATTCGCAGGTTCGGATTGTTACGCAAGGTAACCGGAATGTCCGCACGCAACTCTTTGAGACGATCCAGCATCGTAGTTCCTTTACTGTCCACTTTTACCACATCACCATCTTTAGCGGCTTGTGTCAGGATACCGTCCATCAACATGGCATCATCGCTTCCCTCTTCGTATTTCCCGCTGATGTAGAGCCCTCCCAGTTCCTGTTGTACCTGTTTCAGCAATTCAGCCAGCAACACAGTCTGAATATTGGGAGGCAATTGTGAGAATACCAGATCTCCTTTCGGCTGGAACGGACGCCAAATGTGCTCGAAAGCGCGCGGATTGAACAGTGTGAATGCCATCATATCCTTCGGTTCCAGCTTTTTCTCGCTGTACGCGAAGTCCCCTTTGCTATCACTCTTTTGAGGATCTTCCTTTTGTTTCTGCAACATTTTATTGCTTTTGATGCGGGGTACGGACATTGCTTTATGCACGCCCGGAATGATCATGACCAGTCCGCGCGAAACCAGCTCGTTTCCGGTAGCGGACAGGGTTAGTACGGTCTCCAGCACTTCGCCGGAATAGTTGGTGGTATTTAATCCATTTATTGCCATAATTGATTCTTTTATTTAAGTTTACCATTGATTTCTGCCATGCGTGTCTCCCAAGATCCCTGTCGTTTATCATCCGGAACATCCAACACGTCAGTTACTTTCTTTTTAGGACGAAGCCCTTTCAATGCCGCCTCACCATTCACACGGTCCGCCTTCAGCAGTGCCTGGTAAGTAGGCCGTTGGTCCTCTGTGATGCGTTCATCGGCAACGGCGGTGTCCAGCAGGTCATTTATCTCCTTTTCTTCGAAAGCCGTCACTTTCGACTCAAGCCCGGGCACTTTGCCCGCTTCCGTTTCCAGATGCGCGATGTGGCGAAGTACATCTTCATCCGTCGCGCAATCTTTGAACGACGGGCGTTTCTTTAGCTCTTCAAAATTCATTTGATTCTCGTTTTGTGGCTGTTTAAGCCGGTTATTAAATAAGGTGTAAATCTGTTCCGGGGTACTGTCTTCCGGCACCGGATCAGCATCGTAAATTTCATCGATCAGCCCCAGGTCAAGCGCCTGTTGCGCCGTAAACCAGTGGTCTTTTCCATCGAACCACTCACTGCGTATCTCATCTTTCGACTTGCGGCAACGTCCCGTGTAAATATCACATAAAGTATCCTCAAGACTCCTCAGCATATCGATATACCCGGCCATCTCGGCCGCATTCCCATAAGCGCCTCCCGAAGGGCTATGAATCATCAACCGGGCGTAACGGCTCATCTTCACCGGTTTCCCGCAGGAAGCGATGGCACTCGCCATCGAAGCGGCCACACCGTCAACGTACAATGTAATATCGGCGGCGCTCTGACGGAAAGCGTTGAATATGGCGATACCCGTAAAGACATCCCCTCCCACACTGTTAATCCGCACGTCTATCCGTCTGCCGCCCGCTTCCGCCTCCACCAGCTCGCGGGCAATGTCCGCACTGTTCACCCGTCCGTATTCGCCTATCTCGCCATACAGCAAAATGCAGGCGGCATCCTTGCCGGGTATCATATTGAAAAATCGCTTCATGTCCGTATCTTTTTTCTGCAAAGGTGTAGCAAAAAAAGAGGCGTGTCAATACAGTTGAAACATGATGAAACACTATATATCAAAGAGATATCATTAAACCTCCAAGACGTTTCACCCCCCTTGCAAACCCGTTTTTATCAGCCGACATTTGCAAGAAAAAGGAGATAAAAAGATGACGGAATTAACCATCGCGCAAAAGAAAGAGTACGCCGCGATACTCTATCTTAAAGAGAACCTGACGCAGCAGGAAATCGCTGAAAAAGTCGGAATCAGCCGACAGTCGCTCGGCAGGTGGATTAAAGCGGAGAAATGGGAAGAAAGGAAAACCGGGATCACACTGACCCGGGAGGAACAAATAGCCAACCTGCACCGCCAGGTAGCGGAAATCAACAAGTCAATCATGGAACGGGAACCGGGTAAACGGTTCGCTTCACCATCTGAGGCGGACACCTTAGGCAAGCTGGCGGCCGCCATCCGGAAAATGGAGAGTGACGTGGGGATAGCGGACATCATCAGCGTGGGTATGCGGTTTACCAACTGGATACGTCCGGTGGACCTGGCAAAGGCGAAAGAGTTTACCGCCTTGTGGGATAACTTTATAAAAGATTCATTATGAAACAGGCCGACAGAGAGTGGTTACAGAAATGGGAGGAACATAAAGAGGATATCTACCACGACGTACCGGTAGAAGAAAACCTGAGCCGCGCGGAAATAGAGAAGCACAAAGCCTGTCTGGAGGCACATCCGATGGAATGGATTCAATTCTTTTTTCCTGAGTATGCCCAATACCAATTCGCGGACTTCCAAAAGAAAGCCATTCGTCGGTGCCTGGCCGGCGACGAATGGTACGAGGTGCTTTCCTGGGCACGAAGCCTTGCGAAAAGTACCATTACCATGTTCATCGTGATGTATCTGGTACTGACCGGACGGAAACACAATGTAATTATGGCCAGCGCCACGCAGGAGGCTGCCGTGCGGTTGCTGAAACCCTATAAAGAGAATTTTGAGAAAAACGGACGCCTGAAAGCCTATTACGAGCAACAGATACGGCTGGGGAACTGGAAAGAAACGGAGTTCATTACGAAGCCGGGCGCCTCTTTTATCGCCGTTGGAGCAGGCAACGCCCCCCGTGGCAGCCGTAACAAGGCGATACGTCCGGATTTGCTGTTGGTGGATGACTTTGATACGGATGAAGCCTGCCGCAACACGGACACCATCGACAAAAACTGGCGATGGTGGGAAGACGCGCTCTACTTCACCCGTGACCCGGCGGTGCCGACTACCATTATTTTCTGTGGAAATATCATAGCTAAGGACTGTTGCGTAGTACGTGCGGGAAAGATAGCCGACCATTGGGACATCGTGAACATCCGGGATAAGAACGGACGCAGCACCTGGCCTGAAAAAAACACGGAAGAAGCGATAGACAGGGCCATCTCCAAGGTCAGCACCGTAGCCGCACAAAAAGAGCTTTTCAATAACCCCATCAGCGAGGGGGAAATCTTCAGGGAGATCACTTACGGCAAAATCCCGCCCTTAAAGAGATTCAAGTTCCTGATAGTTTACGGCGACCCCGCGCCGGGTGAGAACAAAAGTAAGAACAGCTCAACCAAAGCCTGCTGGCTCTGCGGAAAACTCGACGGAAAGCTATATGTGATCAAAGGGTTTCTGGACCGGGGACTGAACGCCGAGTTCATCGACTGGTACATTCTGTTGAACGAATACGTGGACCAACGTGCCACGCTCTACAACTTCATGGAAAACAACAAACTCCAGGACCCTTTCTTCCAGCAGGTGTTCAAGCCGCTCGTACGCAAAGCCAAGAAGGAGAAGAACGTGGAGCTGAACATCAATCCCGATACGGAAAAGAAAACCGATAAGGCAACCCGCATCGAGGCAAACCTGGAACCCCTAAACCGGGAGGGCAACCTGATCTTCAACGAAGACGAACGGGATAACCCGCACATGCAACGTCTGACAGACCAGTTCAAGTTATTCACCCTGCGGTTGAAGTTCCCCGCCGACGGACCGGACTGCATCGAAGGCGCCAACCGGATCATCGACCGCAAACAGCGTAACCTGAGCCCGGCACACGGCATCCCGCGGTCCGCAACCCGCCGCAAAAACAAATACCGCCTCTGATTTCCAAACCCTAAAACCTAAAGGAATGAGCCAATTTATCGAATTATCCGACTATGACGCCAGCATCCACCGGGAAATCCTGGATGCCCTGACACGCAATGACGAAGCCATTGTGGAAATCTGCGAAGACCGTGCCATCGCCGAGATGCGCGGATATCTGGGCGGACGCTATGACTGCGACCGCCTGTTCTCGGCCACCGGACCGGACCGTAACCAACTGGTATTGATGATGCTGACAGACCTTGCCGTATACCACCTCTTCTGCATCCACAACCCGCGAAATCTCTCGGAGGTCCGCAAGGACCGCTACGCCCGTGCGGTGGAGTGGATGAAGGCGGTAAAGGACGGGCTAAGTATCGACGGGGCACCCCTGCTGCCGCGGGAAGAGAGAAAATCACGCTACGGCATGCGTAGCAATCCGAAACGCAATAACCACTATTGATATGAAGAAAAATCAGATAACCGCCTCAGGCAACCTGCCGATACCCGGACAGAAACATCCGGCAACACTGGTATTGACCCAACCCAAACGGTTCCACATTGACATCGCCACATATATGGCGGCCATCCGGGCCGCTGAGAACGTGGACTTCTCACAACGGGCCAAGCTTTTCGACCTATACGAGGATATCCTAATGGACACTCACCTCTCCAGTGTCATCCACAAACGGAAAAGCGCCATCCTCTGCTCGATCATCGAGTTCAGAAGAAACGGAAAACCGGACGAAGCCATCAACGGGCAACTCCGCTCGCCATGGTTCCTGAATTTTCTGGGAGACGCGATGGATGCGCTGATGCAAGGAGGCACGCTCGTGCAATTCTTTCGCAGTCCCAAAACAGGATGGGTGGACTATGCACTGGTACCCCGCAAACATTACGACCCGGTACGCAGGCTGTTATTGCACCGCCAGACGGACATTACGGGTCCATCCTGGGACGAGTTCGACGACCTGCTCTTTATCGGACAGCCCCGCGCTTTGGGAGAGCTGGCAAAGGCTGCGCCCTGGGTGATCTACAAACGGAACACGACGGCGGACTGGGCGCAGTTTGCCGAGATATTCGGGATGCCGGCACGCAAATACACATTCGACCCGGATGACGAAGAGGCGCTGGAACGGCTGAAGGAGGAAGCGGCGGACCAGGGATCGAATGCGGCCTATTTCATGCCGGAGGGCTGCAACATGGAACTGATAGACAGCGGAAATAAGAGCGGAAGCGCCGAGCTGTACAAAGAGTTGGTAAACACCTGCAATACCGAACTGAGCAAACTGATCCTGGGCAACACGCTGACCACCGAAGCCGGCGAAAAGGGGACACAGGCACTGGGGACCGTGCACAACAAAATAGAGGAGCGCATCGCCCAAAGCGACCGCAAATTCATTCTGAACGTGCTCAATTACGACATGACAGACATTTTCCTGCACATGGGCATCAATACACGGGGAGGCGAATTCTGCTTCGCGGAGCCCAAACTGATTGATCCGGAAACAAAGATCAGCCTGTTCACTCAGGCGAAAGCCATGGGGCTGGCCGTAAGCAAGAAACAGATGTACGAGGAACTGGGATTGGAACGCCCCCAGGGAAAAGACGCGCTGGAGATATCACCATCGCCCCTTCTCCCGAAAAAAGAAGAAGAAAAGCCGTCGGCAGAGGAAGGCAAACAGGAAAAAGAGAAAAAAGCCAAGGGTACTTTTAGTTGGATGCGGAATTTTTTCGGCCACGCCCCGGAGGAGGAAAACACCAATCACGGGGCTCCTTTAGCGTTTTAGTAGACCGGGCCTATGGTACAACTGAGGGACCTATCTGCCGGGAGGAGTCCTTCGATGAAGAGAGCCTAATCCGGGAGGCCCTGCAAAACATCTATAACAGCAGCGTGGATGTAAAGGAACAGATTGAGCCGAACCTGTACAAAACAACCGCCAAGACCTACCGGAAAGCGGTGGATGAAGGGTTTGGCACTGTAAAGTTCGGACAGCCGGACTATGACTTCGTGCAAGCCCTCAAACAAAACACGGACGTGCTGGCAGCCTTTAAAACCCACCGCCAACAGAATGACATCGCCGCATTGATGCTGGACGGGGAGGGAAAACTGAAACCTTTCGGCCAATTCCGGAAAGATGCCGAAGGTATAACAGGCAAATACAACCGGGATTGGCTGGCCACGGAATACAATACAGCCGTGATCCGCGCCCGACATGCCGCCCGCTGGAAAGACTTTGAACGGGATGCCGACCTTTACCCGAATCTGAAGTGGTTGGAGAGTAGCAGCCCGCATCCGGACACGAAGATACATATCCGTTTCTGGAACCGGATTTGGGCGATTACGGACCCGTTCTGGAAGAAACATTTCCCGGGTGACCGCTGGAACTGCAAATGCGGCCTGGCCAATACGGACGAACCGGTGACGGACAATAGCGATGTTTACCGGGAAGAGGCATTAAAAACCGAGCGTCCCGCCGAAGGCATCGACAGCAACTCCGGACTGACAGGGAAAATATTCACCCGTACGCATCCGTACATCAAGGAGGCGTATGACGGGGCGCAAAAAGCGGTGGACCGGCAAATGCTGAAAGTACGGGCGAAGGAGATCAGGGAAGAAGCGACGGCCACCCTGAAAGGGACACCGCTGAACAACGTCGGATTCGGAAAGACAATCAGGGTTACAACCAAAGGGATCAAAGAGTTCCTCAACCAGCCGCACGAGCATTACGTCCGAAAGAACGAGATGCTGCTGCGCATACAGGCCGTTATCAGCGAAGCGCGATACATGGGATACGGAACGGACAAACATGACCCAGACGTAAAGGTGCACTTGTTCGAAACCCTGCTGGAGGGAAAGAAAAGCTGGATCATTGTGAAGGAATATCCTAATGGGGAAACAAACCTTTACAGTATTTCCGACAGCGAAAACATCCTCAGGGTATTAAAAGAAAAGTAGTCTCTCAAATCACGGCCGGAACTGTAATCCGGCATAGACTTAAAAGACTACCTGATAAGGAGCCCCGCGGAACTACAATCCGCGACTTTCTTATACCGCAAATATAGGGATTAATTCTCAATTTAAACAACAGTTAAACGGATTTTTATGGAAAAACAGCCTTTTAAAGAGATACAGCTGGAAATAGAGCGATACGTCCGGGATACCTTTCCCCGGAAAGCCGGGAAAATGGCGGTAGATCACATCCGTGAAAACTTCCGCCGGGAGGGTTACGTGGACGGAGGTTTGCACAAATGGTGGGACCCGGTGCGGAAACGGAAGAAAAAAGGCAAAACCGCCGGGCAGCACAAAACGCTGCACTCGGCACGGAACAACCTGCTGAACAGTATCCGATATGACACCGAAGCCGGAAAAGCTATTGTACATACCGATGTAGAATATGCCGCCATCCACAACTACGGGGGCGAAATCACCCACACCATCACCCGCAAGCAACGGGTGAAAGCCATGGAAACCCACATCAGGAAGACGGGAACCGGCCACCGGAAGAAGAACTCCTTATGGAAAGGGCTGGCACTCACTCCACGCACCGGATACACCATCCGCATGCCCCAAAGACAATTCATCGGACCCAGCCGGGAACTGACCGGAAGCCTGTCCGAGATGGTCGGTAAGGACATCGGTAAACTGATTAATAAATGACTTTTCTTAAAATTCAACGGAAATGGAACAACTATTCAACGACATCCAACGGCATATCGCCACAAACATGCCCGCCCTCAGCCTGGTGGACGAAGACTACGGACAACTGCAAACGGATGAAGATACATATCCCGTCACCTTCCCCTGCGTCCTGATAGACATCCGGCAAACGGAATGGGAAAGCCTTTCACAAAAGGCGCAACGGGGCAAATGCACCATGGTCATCAAACTTGCGCTGGATTGCTATGAAGATACACACTATGGCAGCGGAACCGAAAGACAGGCGGCGGAACGCCAGCGCATGGCCACGGAACTGAACGGACTATTGCACCTGCGAAGGCCTGAAGGAGCTGCCGGACCGCTGATACGCCGCCGGAGCCAGAACTACAGCCTGCCGGGAGGGATCAAGGTATACGAGCAGACTTACGAAGTGACGGTGATTGAATAGCGGTCAGGGAACCACATCGGCATCATCCTTATCGAAAAGAGCCAACTGGCGGGCCGTAAGCCGGGGCATGCGGACTTTAGGCACCGGCTTCACCTTTATGTCCGACAGCTTATGGCAGTTCTCTCGGATAATGGCCATGATACGGGCTTCGCTGATAAAAAATTCATCGACGGAAAGCAACGTCAACGCACGGTCGAAACGCAGGTTCTGAACCTCAGTCAACTCGTAATAGCGTCGGAGAAGCTTTTCGTCCCGGCGTGAAATCAGGTATTTGTCTCGTCCCCGCGGCATCGTTATAAGAATTTTGGTGGATTATAATACAAAAATACACCGTTCATACCAATTATGCACCATCATTATAAAATAAATGCCTTCAATAAAAACTATTGATGGCATTTATTTCGTGTATTTATTCCTTTCTATACTAATTGAAGACCGTAATTTGCACCTTTCTTCACCCAAGTAAAAGAACCTTTGATTCTGCCTTTTACCATCTCTTTTACAATATCCTCAATATCGCTCATGAAGACCTGATACTTTGTTTTTTGAGAATAATAGTCTTTATCTTTATCCTCATAAGGTACAAGTAACATTACAGCGGAAGAACATCCTCTTGAATAGCCAGCTATATACAAGTCGGCTTCAAAAACATAGTTGTCTCTTTCTTCGTTATAGGAATCTCCATCCCATTTACATGGCACTCCATTCAGAAAGTGCATTTTCCAAGTTTGTTTCTTCATTTTTGTACTATTATACGTTAAATACTAATTACTTTAAACTCTTGTGGTGCAATCATCTTCTTTGATTTTACAGAAGAAAAAAACACCTCCGCAGGACAAACACATTCAGGCATTCCACTCGTATTACAATCATCGGGAATAGTTGCCAAGATACATAAACCATCTGCGGGCAAATGTTCACAACTTACTTTATCATCCCAATCAATGTACTTTTGTGCTTCCTTTGCGAGAGATTCGCACCTATGCCTATAGTTTATATAGGCATCATCTGCCTTTTTTATCATTTGATTTATATTCATTTCTGTTTAGTTATTAGTCAATCAGTTCAATATCATATTCTCTTTCTTGGAAAGGATGTGTGAGCTTGGCAAGCTCAATAGCTCTACGAGCATTCTTTACGCAACTAAATTTTCGGGCTTTAGTTATATCGTGCGTTCTTGGAGGATCACCCTCCCAGCCTTGCCCTAAATAGCAAGGTTGAGAAGATTTTATTGTTACTACTATCTTATTCATTTTTATCTTGTTATGATTGTTATTCTTCTTTCAGTATACTATCAATCAAATCATCTATTTCTTGAGCGGTTAGAAATTGCTTACCTGCGTCCTTCTGTTTCTGAAGCTCAACTTTAAGCCTATTCTCTATCCTTTTCAACGCAGTACAAGTACTCTTATCCGGATAATACCAGTTTATCGAACTGCATACAATTAGCTTTATATGATCTAATTCCGGACTATCCGGGCAATGTTTATTGAGAAAATCTAAATCCTCTTTGATTAGCTTCTCGTATGCGCTTTTAGCAATCGTTATGCTCATATCTGGTTATGATTGTTATTCTTCTTTCAGTATACTATCAATCAAATCATCTATTTCTTGAGCGGTTAGAAATTGCTTACCTGCGTCCTTCTGTTTCTGAAGCTCAACTTTAAGCCTATTCTCTATCCTTTTCAACGCAGTACAAGTACTCTTATCCGGATAATACCAGTTTATCGAACTGCATACAATTAGCTTTATATGATCTAATTCCGGACTATCCGGGCAATGTTTATTGAGAAAATCTAAATCCTCTTTGATTAGCTTCTCGTATGCGCTTTTAGCAATCGTTATGCTCATATCTGATCAGTTTTGAGGGTTATTTATCAACTGTTGATTTTACTATTACTTCATCTCTCTGAGATGGGAGAACGATTATATTTCCTTCGTAAGTAGTAATTTTCAGTATCGGGTTAAAATCTGAATCTGTTGTAGCGATAATAGTCATATCTGCAAATTCATACTTGTAATCTTCTTGTAATTCTATCTTATTCATTGTTATAGCTCCTTTCCAAACTGTTAAGAACGTTTTGCCGACTTCGGCAAAACGTTCAATTATCATTTCCTGAAAAACATATCCCCACTGATAGATCGTGCCGTATCGTCGTTCGTCAACTGGATGTATCGAAAAAAATTCTGCTCCGACCGGTGACCGGTCAAACGCATGATTTCAAGGGTCTTCATCCGTCCCGTCAGGTACATATTGGTTGCGGCAGACCGGCGAGCCGTATGGCTACTGATCAGTTGCCATTTTTCCCTCGTTACCGTATGCAGCTTCCCGCCTTTGGTGAACGAATAGGTGATCTTATCGTTCAGCCCGATCTCACGCATCACCCGCTTCAGGTATTTGTTAAAATGCTGGATGCAGAGTTTACAGGGGATATCTCCTTCATATTTGTCAAATATCTCTTTTACGTAGTCGTGGGCAGGTACCTTCACGTCCACGTTGGTTTTCTTGGTGCGCTTTACGATGAATCCATCTATCAGGTTTTGACCGGTGAGCGTCGAATAATCAGAATAGCGAAGAGCCGTCAGGCAACCGATCACGAACAGGTCCCGGATACGTTCCCGGGCTTTCCGCTTATCCTGATGTTCGAACTTATAATAGTAGATGCGGGTAATCTCGTTCATGCTCAGAAATACGGCGAACGAGGGTTCATCCCGGATATCCACTTCATCATACGTCATATCGACCGCGTAATTGTATTGACCCGCACGCCGAACCAGGGACTGGATTTTCTGTACATATCCCACGATCGTGTTGTGCCTTAATCCCCACTCTTGCAGATAAACGATGAAATCGTCCAGAAACTCCTCTGTTATGGAGTTGGTGTAAATGTCACAATCATAGAGCCGGGAGAACCGGTCAATGTGCCGAATGATAGCGTCGTAAACGGCGGCGTAGTGTGCAGACTTGCGTCTGTAGCGCTTTTCAAGTATCTCCCGGGCAAACGTCGTGAAATAGATGCCTTCCAAGGGCTTGCTCTGCCGGAAATGGTTAATATAGTCCTTCCTCGCCTGGCGGAGACGGACCGGTTGTGACAATTGTAATGCTTTGGCTGTTCATTTTTAGGGATTATTATTCTACTTGTTTCAAAAAAGGTTTCACCTCACTGTCCGGCTGCCAGTCGATGGTAACCACCGCCTTCACCCGTCCTGTCCCTCCGCATTTCGGACAAGGGTATTTCTCCCATTGTCCCTCTTCACTGTCACGGCTGAAGTATCCTTTGCCGTGGCAATAACCGCACGGATACCCTTCAAAGACCTCCCGTTCCTGCCCGGTCCCGAAGAGGGGTGCCGTGATCAGCACCCCGTTCTGCTTCTTACTCATACGCTAAGCCTCCGGTTTAGATTCATCATCAGCCGTATACGGATATACATCCACCAGGGCCGTTTCTTTTATCGCTACTCCCTGATAATCAGCCAGCGTGCCCTTCATGCCTTCGTCAAGTTTCTCCATGGCGTCACGGAGGTCGGCGGCCTGCACCAGTACACGGGAACGGGTAGCCTTTTCCGCTCCGCTTTTTTCATCAAGCGTAATGAAGGCTAATGTCACTTCATACCAGCGGTCGGCGGCCTCTTCGTCACTAAAGAATATTTCGCTGTAATTCGCCCGTTTGATATCCGATACGGTGAACACGCCCGTGATAAACGGAGTCATCTCCTCAATGATCCGCGCTTCGGCCTCGGTAAAGCTGAGGGCATCCACCAGATAGGGTTCGGTTACTTTTTTATTCATTCCGTTCTCCGTTACCTTCTCGTAACGGATTTTACATTCAAACCATGTGTGCATTGACATAATCGTAAGTTTTTAAGTTATTGATTCATTTATTTGATATAGACCGAGACAAGTATCCGTCCGCTCCGCTTGATGAAGAGAACCGTTTCGCCCTCGGCGGAGACCAGATCGGCTGTGATATTGTTTTTCACCTTCAACAGTTCCATATCGGAACGGACCGCCCACTGAATATATTCAAACTCTTCATAAGTGCCATCAAGCGGGGCGGCTTTACCGAGTCCGTCCAAAGTGACATCGAGGATGAAAAGCAGCCACTCCGGCATCCTTTCACGCCGGAGGTTGCTTTTGACAGTCAGACGTTTCATGCTTCCCAGTTTTTGCGCGCCTCTTCATTCAGCCGGGAGCATTCCCGACGGGCTTCTTCGGGAGTGGCGAAATCAGCGACCGGGGTTCCGGTTGTGCAACTGCCGTTGTACTCCATCCGGTAGACCACATAACGGGAGAAGCGGATGCCGCATTTGTATTTAGGCCGACTGTTCATTTTCCTTCTTGGGCTCTACGTAAAATGTTTCATCCTGAACCACCTGCACCCCGATCCGGGGAAAGAGCTCCGCCACTTCAGTCTTTTCACGATCCGCCAGCAGGCGATCTTTCGCCAGTTCCTCGCTGACACGGATATAATCCGGCAGCAACTCCTTCACCAGGTTGGTGACCGCCGCCCAGGTGAATCCTCTCAGGTTTTTCAGCTTCGGCGTTCCGGTACGGAAACCGAATACGCCATGCGCTGATTCCATACTTTTGCGCCGGGCAAAGAGTTCCTCTTTGTTCTCTACGGCAAAGGACTGCATTACGTCGAAACTGCGTGCCTTCACCTCACCCAGTTCCGCCAGCCGGTCGGCGTACTTCTCCCGGATTTGGGTGATCTCAAGGTCCATCTTCGACGTGAGGTTCTGAAACTTCGCGTCGGCGGCCGCAAACTCCGCAAAAGCCTGTTCGGCTTGTTCCCGTGTCACCCGGGTGACTACTGTTTTCTTTGTTCTTACCATAATTGTTCCATTTTTAATTCCATTTTTAAATCAGTAATTATAATTCACTCTCTCCAGCTGGTCCAGCCTCCGGGGGTCCGTCAGTTGTTTCAGCTCCTTCTCTTTCTGGTCTATCACGGCGATCAGGTTGTTCCGCCGGTCGGTCAGGCGGACAAATTCTTCGCAAGGAATGTCTTCCGCGAACAGCCGTTCGTGTACCCGGTTCAGTTCTTCCGTATCCCGGTCAATGCGGTCACGGAGGCTCTCTATCCGTTCTTGCCGGGATTGGAGTTTGTCGGATGTCACGTTCATGACCGCCCCTCCTTGTCCTTTGTCTCCCGAATGGTACGAAAGGTCTGTACCCGGGCAGAAGACTCCAACTCGCTTTTACTGTAATACACCCGGCCGGCCTTGCGATATCCGGTGATATATCCTTTCCGCTGCCAGTCATTCAGAGTCTCACGGCTACAACCTACATACTCCGTAGCCGCTTGGGCGTTGATAAAATCACCGCGGTTCGTTTCCGGCTTCTTCTGATATTCCGCACGTTGACGGCGTTCTTTACAGAGTTCGTCCACAAGTCCCTCAAGCAACTTCATGCGGCGGCGCATCGCCTCAAACTCCTGATACGAAACCCTCTTATGCTCCTGTTTCTCCTGCTCCGGTATCCGGACGGGATACTGATCCGCATCCGGCACCAACTCTTCCAGCGTCAATCTGCCGGCAACGAAGCGGGCAGCGTCGCGGGCGGCAAAAAAAGCCGATTCGTCTTTACGCTCTTCTGACACATTAGTCACGTACTGTTCAAACACCCATGCTTCCGTACGACGCTCCTCAAGGATGACGGCTTGCGACAGGCTGGTGGTGTCTCCCTTCTTGCGAAGCACGGCCGCGGCATGTTTGATTTCTTGTTTACTTCTCATCGCTTATTTCTTTTTACGTTCTTGTTCTTCTTTCCGGGCCACGGCTTCCAACTGCTTTTTCACCTCTTTCAGTTCCGCCGGATTCATTGCGGTCAGGTTTTTACGGAACCGGCTGCGGGTCCGGCAAAACTGGTTGAGCTTGGCATAGTTCATCCGCCGCTCCGCTTCGTCATCGCTCGGGTAGTCGCGGTTGAGAAAGGATATGCGGAGTGATAGTCCGTATATCTGCCCGACCAGACGGCGGCTCTCCGCCGAAACGTCCCCGTTAAGGGTGGTCAGCATCCGCCGGGCTTCGGTCATGGTCAGATCCTTACTGCTGCATGTACGCCCGCCCGTGAAATGGTGGATGTAGTTGTGGCGGTTCTCTTCATCCATGCCGATACGCTTGAAAGAGACATGCAATGCTTTGAGTTGCTGCGGGCTGATGGGGTCATCCTTCGTTGTTTTCATGTTCCTGTCCTGTTAGGGGTTCATCCAGTACATCTTCTCCGTAATACCTGGCCGCCTCTTCCGGCCAGATGTCAAAATATCCTTTAGGACCGATAAAACGGCCTTTGCTCAGGGCACGCATCCCCTCGACATAAATCTTCAGCGAGGCGTCGTACGCCACTTTCTTTGCACTCCTTCCGTCCGGGTTCTGGCCACAGGCGTGACTGATAAAAATAATCAGCTTATTCCGGTGCCGCTCCTTGAACCGGATATACTGGGGATAGGTCATTTGCGTATATTGGAAGCTGTCTATCACCACAAAATCGGGCGACTTCTGGCGTTTCATCCGCAGGCTGAGTTGCTCGAGCGGCTCGCATGTCAGCAGGAAGCGGCGGTTTACTTCCCCCATGCCAAAGCGCCGGAGCGTGTTCTGGGTAGTCAGGCAAACGCCCTCCTCCAGGCTGTTATAAACCACCCGACCGTACTTGCACAGCTCCTTGCAGAGGCGCATCACGAAAGAGGTTTTCCCGCTCCCCGTATTCCCCCAGATCATCCAGACGCCACGTCGCTCAGGGGTACCGAAAGCGTCATACCAGGATCCCTCGAAAGGCAAGGTTTCAAACTTCATGCTGAGTATTTCCGTAACCCCCTTGGCGTTGCGGGAGAAAGTCTTCGCCGTATTCACCGCTTCACTCATGCCTGCTCTCCTTTCATGCGTTTCGCTTCCAGAATCCGCTTACACGCATGGACCACACGTTTCACGCGGCGAAGGTCGTATTCTCCCTGGGCCGCTTCACGCTGCACCCGCTTGATTTCGGCAAGGTCCGTCAGTCCGTTGGCCCGGCAGATGGCATACACATCCTGTTCGGTGGCGACATTCACATCAAAGAACTTGCGCCCGATGCGGCTGTTGATCTCTTTATAGCCTTTCTTATTGTAGCGAAGGCCGTTCTCCACACGGCGTTTGATATAGTCGGTGGAAAGGAAGATGATGCCGGCTTTATTCTCCAGACGGTTGTAGATGCTGATGAAATAGCTGAATACACTGTCCGTCAGTTTATCACCCTCGTCGAAGATGATAAGCGGATTACTAAGGAAAGCGATCATCGAAATGGCATACTCCAGGACATCGCGCAGGTTAGTGCCATCCACCGGAGCACCCACCTGCTTGGCGATTTCACGCACGAAGTCGCTTTTCTTCATATCCTCCGAACAGAGGATATAAAACACGTTGCGATGCGTACGGCGGTACTCGATGGCGGCGGTCGTCTTTCCGCAGCCCGCGTCGCCCACCACCCAGGTGGTGTTTTTATATGCCTGCGCGTCGGCCATGGCGAAGGTGATCCGTCCGAAGGTATCACTTTCGGTCAGCGTCCAGCACTCCAGGCTGTAACCGATCTGAGCGGCGACGCGACTGAACATGTCGTCACTGATACTGGTGTATTTTGAATTGCAGATTTGTGAAACGGTAGCGGCGCTGACACCGGTCAGGCTCTCGCTGGCGCGATTCTGCGACGGATAGTTACTGCAATACTCTATCAAAGCGTCACGGATGCCGTCTTTGTCTTGTTGGGTAAACTCTTTCATGGGTTTTGAATGTTATTTAATTGATTATTGAATACTGTTTAATCGAGGGAGGGTCAGATCATGCTCTCGTACAACTCGACATCGGTGATGCCGGATGTCCGCTTGGTATATTCACCCACCGAGGCGATGCCGGCAAACGCTTCTTCATCATCACCATCGGGTTCATAGGTACCGGGACCCGCTCCTTCAGGATACTCCACCGGAGCGGTCAGCAAACCCGCGTCATACTCCTTCCGATAGGCCTCCATGCTCTTTTCGGACACACCCACAGGACGGGGCATCCTGAGCCGGGCGTAAGCCTCGCCCATACAATCGTCCAGTAAAAGTTCCTCGCTGGCAATATAATGCCCGACGAGCGCCCGTTTATTGGCGTGGATCTGAGCGAAGAGCCGTTCGCTCTCTTCCGGACTGCGATCGGCGGTGGCACGGCAGACGGCCACTTTCGGGGTGGCGCTGGTGACGTATTTCAGCCCGCCGGAAGCGTCTTTCTCCCACAACTCGACGGAGTTCATATCTTGCGGGTCATAGCGGTAGTGAAAATCAACGCCCACATGCTCCAGGTGGAAATTCATATCTACCAGACCGTCTTCATCGTAGACCATATACCGGTATTCCCGCTTGTCCAATTCGAAAACAAAACCCTGCTTGCCATACTTCACGCTTTTCTTGCTGAAAAGCTTGAAAAGTTCCCGTACTTCGTAATCATCCAACGGCTCGGCATTGGGGCTGCTGAGCGTGGCGTACATTTCCATGCGGGTCATTCCGGTTTCGGAAGTGGGATGCTCCATACCGTTCCACTCCTCGCGGCATTGGAGGTATTGTTTCTTCACCTCTTCCAGGGTAGGAAGCCTGGCGATGTTGGCCATAATCAGGTCGACATTGGCATGGCTGCTCCGCTTCACGGCGGTTATGTTCTGTCCGGTATAGTTATACAGTTTGTGCAGCACCTGCATCTGAAAACGGCCGAAAGCGCTTTCAATGGTTTTGGACTGGCCGTTGTGGGGCATTGTGGTTTTATGCAGGTGGCAAATCCGCTTAAAGAAAGCCTGCGCCTCCGGTTTCTTGTGCCCGCCCTGGTTATCAGTCACTATCTCGTAGGGCTTCACTTTCCAAGTCTCCAGCGCCATGCGATAGGCGTCATATTGGGTAGCGAAGTTCTCAACACCGAAAGAGTAGCCGAGAAACATTTCCGTACAGGCGTCCATCACTTCGTAAACGTCAATGGTGCGGGCTACCATGCGTTTCTGTTTCTTATCATAATCCTTATAATAAAGGTTCAGCTTCGTACCGTCACCGTACCACAACGCGTTCGGCATGTCGGGAAGTCTGGTATCGAATTGGGGCATGAACTCGTTTTTAAAGGCGATCTCGCCATAAACGGCGGCATACCACCACAACTTAACAGCGGTTTTATACAGGTAGTTGATCACGGTCTGGGGAGATTCAATGGTTTTCCAACCTTTCAATTCCGCCTGGCGGTTGTACTCCTCAAATATCTGCATATCCGTATATACGGGAAATTTGCTGCGCTTCAGCTTGAGCAGCAGGCGGCCTTCACGCGGGCCGATCTTGCGGGCGGACTGGTTGCCTCCATTCTTGTTGACGAGCGCCTCGTAGCCGCACCGCCTGTAATCGTTGTATTTCTCCAGCAGCCGGGGTTCGCTCTTTGGGAGCGTATGCCGGTACCGGGCACGCATTTTCTCGCAAAGGGCGACGATGGTGTCACGCACCAGCCTCTTGTGAATGAATCCGTTCTTACCATGCAGGGCTGTCATGGTCATTTCCTGAGCCACCATGGCGTTAAGGACTTTGGCATTCAGGACGTATTCCGCCTGACGCTCCGCGTCTATCTTAGGTGTATGCTTCTTGTAGAAGTCCACCGCCTTGCTGTCACTTTTCAATCGTTCATCCATGGGGGAAAGTTGTTTTTGCAAATAATTCTTAGAATCGGGATACTGTGCATCGTAAGCCGCCCGGATAGCGTCTGTCAGGCTGTCATAAGCGACCAGCGCCTTCCGCCCGTTGCCTCCTTTCTGGAGGACACGGAACTTACCTTGGCGAACATGCTTTTTATAATTAGCCTCACTTAGAATGCCGCTATCCACCAGCTCGTTAAACGTTACACAGATTGTTTTTCCAAACAGTTCCATAACTCAAACTTTTAAATTGGCGCAAGCTCCGGAGTCGAACCGGAGCAGCGAGCCGCCCCGTTAAAGGTTCTCTTCTTGCCTTGCCTCCGGAAGAAGCATCGATAACGCCACCACCACCGTCAATACCACGATCACCATGCCGCTAAAAATATCCCGGGCGGACGCTGACTCGTTACATCCCAGCCAAAGCCCGTAGATCATGCCTATGGCAACAGCCGTTTTCTGTATTCGTCTCCAAGTTTTCATATCACATTCTTATTTAGTTGTTATTACTCCCAATTGCCACCCATCAACGCGTGCAGCGCGCTCTGTTTCCTCCATTTCAGCTCCTGTTCCAGGTCCGGAGCCAACGTCCATGCCGGATGATATCTGTCCAAACGCTCGGACACCGCCACGTCTCCCCGGGCGGAAGAACGGTCCATATAGGCCAATACGTACGGGAAGGTCACCGAGTTGCATTCGTCACTCAAAGCTTCGCTAAGCGTCACGCTCCAGTAGGAGTTCCTGCCGTTGCGGCTGCCCATCGCCATCCGTACCCGGCGGATGGCGAACACCGGAACTCCGTTTTCATCGTAGCGGTCCACCACTACCACGAGCGACCGGCTATCGGCAAGCCGCTTGCATTCTTCTCTCCAGTAAATCATATATCTTAATTTTTAAAAGGTTACACTCCAAAAAGACTACCCCTATCCATCCCCGGACCGGGATAGTTTCGCTACTTTTGTAGCTGTCTAACTAAATTCAATCTAACTTATGTATATTGATTATAATATTACTTTCTATGCCCGTGGCATTCAGGCAGCTCAATCAGTTCGTGCAGAATTCTCAAGTCTTCTGAGGAAACTTGACCTTCGATACAGAAGTGAACTCCATCCTTCTTTGATTTGCACATTAGAGTCCCCAAATGGAGATTCTCATGAAGTGATTTTTTCAATACTGCGGAAATCAGAACTGACGCATACTCCGTCTGACTCGGATAATCTCCTTTGTGAAGCAATAAAGAACATTCGAGATCACAATAGGGAGATTGTAAGGGCATATATCGAGTCTGACTCGTTATCTCTTCATCTGTGATTTCCATTATTCTAAGTTCTTGCAGTTTCGATACGCATTTCATGTAAGTACAGAAAGATTCACGTGCGCCCTCGAATAAAGCATCTACATCTACACTAATAGGTCTGGATTTACATTCGGACTGTTCTTTTGTTGCCATATCCATATCAATTATAAGGTTACCACTTCTTTCACATTCCCCTTGGAGTCCAGCACCTTGACGGGCTTCACCTCCACGTTCTCGTCACTCAGCAGCCTGCCGCCCAGTTCCTGTACCGCCACGTTCCTCATGCGTGCAGCCGACAGGCTGTTGCGCTTGAAGCTCATGGCGAGGCTGACGGTCGGTTTACTCACCCCGAACACCTTCATCAGGTGTGCGTAGGCCTCATTCATTTTCTTAGGGTCTTCCCATACGATTCTTTTCATATTATCTATGCTTTGATATTTGTCAGTTTGTCTACCAGGGAAATACGCAGGGCCTTATCCTCAATGCGTGCCACGTCGGACAGAATATCCACCAGCCTGTCCTTGGTCAGCCGGTTGTGGTTCCGTTTGGCAGGTTCCGGAAAAAGGGAAAGTTGCTGCACTTGATGCTGTATCCGCTGCGCCTCCTCGACCTTATTGATCACCAAATCTTCCGCCCAGTCACGGAACATCTTGGCACGCTCCGACTTGATGAAGAATCCCAGGCGGACGATACCGCGCTTGGTCCAAAGAATCGTTTTGAATACAGAACTATCTGATTTACAATCGGCATTCATTTTTTGAACTCCGTGGGATGCGCCGTTCATCAAGCTATTCCCAACTACGATGAAATGTTTCCCTTTGACCAATTCATCTTGATGTTCTAACCTATGTCTTCTAATGGTATTACCGGAAACTCCGAAGCCTTTTGCCGCTTCATTCGTAGTTATCAGGAATTCAAACTTATCATCCGGCATAATCTCCACCTCTAAGTTATCCGAAACATGTTCTAAAACTTTTTCCATACTTATTATTATTTAGAGTTTAATCCTTATCTTTGGACGCTTGCAAACGAGTATCATGCTGCAAATATATACAGTATTCTGTAAATAACAAATTAAATAGCAAAAATATTCCAATATTCTGTAATTACATATATTATGAATGATATTACAAAAAGATTTATCGAGGCCTACAGCTACCTCTCAGAAGAGAGCATAGTCACTGGATATAAGGATTTTGCATCCAAAATATCAGTAAGTACTTCTATGATTACAGAAATATCAAAAGGAAGAAGCAATGTCGGCGTAACAGCCATACAGAATCTTGTATTATCATTTCCAACGATATCAGCAGAATGGCTTCTTACTGGTAAGCTTCCAATGCTGAAAGGTACCATAGTTAACAGATCGACCAAATTACGAGAAGTAATAATGGCCACAGGACTCAATTTGGATCAATTTGCTGAAAAGATAGGCATAACGCGTAGAAATGTAGAAAGGATGTTATCCGGAATGCTTCCTGTTGATGCAGATATAGTAAACCAGCTGATAACAAACTTCAATATAGACATAGACTGGCTCACTCGTGATGCAGGTGAAATGTTTAAGACACCTAAAAAGAAACTATATAATGAGCCGATGGAAGAATCGATGGAATATTCGGCAATCGCAGCAGAACCGGTCATCGGCTACTCTAAATCTAAAAAAATTCCCTATTACGAAGAACTCCCAGTAGATATCAATTTAGATACTATCATTCAATCTTCAGAGCCATCCGGAAACGTGGAATTACCCGGCATAGCATCAAAAGCCCTATTCCCCGTAGAAGGATGCAGCATGAAACCGGATATCAACCCTGGAGATATTATCGGCATCGTACAGATAGACTCATGGGATAGGGTCGATCCGGATAAAATATACCTGATCATCACAGCAGACGACCGAATGATAAAACATCTCATGGTAGATGATGGAGATGACAAAATACTATGGTGTATATCATCTAATTACCCCAGATTCAAGATAAATAAAAGCGATATAAAGTTTATTTATCGAATATCATTTCATGGGAAACTAATGTAAAAATCACATAGTCTCAACAAACGCCACCTACCATCCCGGAAATTCCAATCCGGGATTTTTTATTTATTATCTTATTTTTCCGAAGAAAGTGGGTTAAAAATCCCATTATTACGTCTTATATGTATTAGTTTATAATCTATGTAGTAAGAAACAAGGCATTATATTTAATCAGGAGCCTTGCTGCTACATCGGCAAGGCAACACAAATCTAATCAATTATGAGAACCTTAATTAACAAAGATCGATGTTACACGTTTACAGACGCTGTAACAGCCGAGACTGTCTCAGCACTATTAGACGGTGATGAGATAGAGGCCAACAGATCAACAGTCACACTTTTGATTGATCAAAAATTCGTTGAAATAAGACTGGGCAATCTGATGGCCGTAATTAAATTACTTCATACCCTTGCTATCGAAGCTGGATGCCCAGACAACGAGGCTGAAGAAGATTAGTGGTAATGATGAATATGTGGCCATTTAGGACTACTAAATAGATTAAACTAAAACATATGATAATAGCAACGTAGCCTTGATGTGATATCAAGGCTACGTTTTTTATTATCAAAGTACGCTTGCAAAGAGAGAAGAGCAACTACGCAAAAACAGAAATAAGAAGATAAGAAACATCATAGCATTACTCGCCAGTATTACTGCTATCCTTAGTATCATCTGGAAAATTTGCTCTTAATTCTTTGATTCTATTTAATATACTTATATATAGTTCCTGATATCCTGGGTCTTCTATATTACTTATATAGCCGCTACAAGCCTCCCACCCGTTGGCAGCACAGAATAACTCTTCGAGTGCACGCTTATATTGTGGCAGTTCATGTAGAACCTCACGAATAATACTCTTTTTTCGTATATAGACTTCTATTTTCATACATAAACGCTCCCGGCACAATCACCGGGAGCGTTTCCATTCAACAATCAATCACCTCTCCGTACGTTTTATCCCTCAGACGGAGCACTAATCAGCGGGAACGTTCGTCTAACACCTTCAAAACCATTGTAGCGGAGACAGGATTCGAACCTATATCATGCGTAATCACACACCGGCACCTCATTGCCTTATCCCACCGCCAAAAGCATGCGCACACACACTTTTGCGACTCAAATATACACACCTTCTCCAATATACACTAAGAATCAAACACTTATTCAGCCTTCACAATGCAGACAGAAACAAAAACACCTATACTATCCCCCTATAAATAACCATAAAACAGCAGTAAAACAATATCAAATAAGAAATATCACTATAAAAACAGTCGTTTTTTAAAGGGAAAAAGTATCCCCAACTTTTATATAAATGAAATATTCTAACATAAAAAGTATCTCCAACTCAGTATCTCCAACAGTATCTCCAACTCAGTTTTTAACATTTAGAAGAGCAAATTACAATCATACATTATCCATTCTTCCCACCCGTCGTTTATCGGACTTTAAACAGCCTCCTAAACAGTTTCACCAACAATAAAAGCCGCCCAGAATACCGTTTTAATGGTTTCTGAGCGGCCTTTATATAAAATCCAGCCGAATTTATTAGCCTATGTAAACTTGCACCGTTTTATCTGTTTAAATATCCCTCTCCATGTAACTTAAAAACCAACCATTGTAACACATCGTTTTATTTTTCTCACCTTCACAAATTGTCTTCAAACTCCCTATTTATGGGCAATAGAGTGTATTTTTGCAGCCGCCGTAGTTTACACAGATCGTTATATGCCCCTTAATTGGAGGAAAATTGGAGGGGATGAAACTGGAATTGGACAGGGACTGAATGGAGAGTGAACGGGAATCAGATGGGAGTCAAACAGGGATTAAACTGAAAAGCCGGTGGGAATCAGACGAGGATTGGACGGAAATTAAAACAGGAATCATACGGGGATTGAATGGAAATTGAGCAGGAATCAAACAGTAATCAGACAAGGATCAAACAAGAATCAGACGGGAATTGAACGGAATCCTGCGTTAACATTGTTAATGCGGTTGGGAAAACATTTATTTCAGGGATGGAAATAACAAGGCTTTTGCTTCGAAAAGACTTGTTATTTGGAGACAAAAGCCTTGATTTAACATCCTGTTAAATCAGGTAATAGGAAGAGAAGAAACGAAAGGAAGAAAAAGATTGAAGATGAAGACAATAGAGAGACAAGGGAATGTTTACCGGGAAAAGGGATAAGCGGCGGACCGAAAAGGATAGTTACGATTGAAGTAAGTATAGTTGCGATCGAAGCAGATATGGGTGCAATCAGAGCAGGTATAGGTGCAATTAAAGCAAGTGCCAATGCAATTCGGAAGAACACATTTGCGATCCGGAAAGCCTAGTTATACCATATTTTCACAAACAAAATTTGGGATGGAAACGGGAGAAGCCTACCTTTTAAACCAAAGGCTCGTTGGTTTAAACCAAGGAAGCGTTGATTTTAGAGGTAAAGGGTCTTGGTTTTAAAAGTAAAAGGATGGCCGTATAAGGAGGCTATAGGGGCGTTTTTCAGGAAATTGAGAGGTGATCAGAGAAAAAGGGAGAATAAGGAAATATACCGATTTAAGAAGAGACGAAGTTGAAAATTAACGGTAATTGAACCACAGATTAAAGTAAGTCGTTACTATTCTTATTCTTATCCTCCTCCCCTTCCATTTATAAGAATAGAATAAGAATAGTAACGACACTAACAATTTCTATTGAAAGCCCTTCTTACAAATAACCGGCATAAGAGGACTACAGTAAATTTGTATAATCCGTAGTGAACTATTTACGACTCCTTCACCAACTGCCCCATAGCCCATACCGCCTTGACGTTCAGATCACGATCCAGGATCAGAATATCTGCATCTTTATCCTTCTGGAGAGATCCTTTACGGTCATAAACTCCCATAATACGGGCAGGAGTCTCAGAAGCCATACGTATGGCATCTGCCAGGGGAATATCAGCCTTCACCATCGTACGCACCAACTGATCCATGGTAGCAATACTACCTGCCAAGGCCGAACGGTCGGCAAGCTTGCACACACCGTCTTCTATAATAATACGGGGATCGTCGATCGCCTTACCTTCAGCAGCCGCATATGAAAGTGCGTCGGTCACCAGGCAAGTATGCTCCACTCCCTTCAGCTTATAAGCCAGTTTCAAAATAGTGGAAGGCAAATGAATGCCGTCAGCAATCAGCTCGATAGTCATGCCATCGGTCAGATAGACACTCTCAACCGTTCCCTCGTATTTATATTCGCGACGCTTATGGAAGCCCGGCATCGCATTGTAGAAGTGCGCAGCATGTGTAAATCCTGCCTCGTATGCTTCCTTTATGCCATCATATTCGGCTTCCGTATGCGAAACAGCTCCTACAATACCCTTCGACCTCAGACAACGTGCAAAGTCAAGTGCTCCGGGCAGTTCGGGAGAGGCATCCCAACGCTTGATGCAATCGGTGCTTTCAAGCAAAGAGGTGTATTCTGCCACATCGACTTCTTTCACTTGGTTTGCAAACTGTTCTCCCGCCATCTTACGGTTCAGGTAAGGGCCTTCCACATGCAAGCCGAGTATCGGGCTATCGGGTTCGGCCATCAGTTTTTCGCATATATCTACAGCTTTGCGTATTTCGGAGAACGGAGAAGAAGAAAGTGTCGGGAAAAAACTGGTGGCACCGTGCTTCATGTGTGCAGCTATCGCCGTACGGAAAGCCTCTTCGGTACATTCCGTAAAATCGTGTCCTCCCCCACCATGGGCATGCATACAAACAAAGCCGGGAACAATATACATTCCTCTGGCATCCACCAGATTGGCACCGATCAGCGCCAGGTCGCAATTAGTTACTTCCAGAATTTTTCCATCTCTCATCAACACAGAACCTTCGTTCAACCAACCTTGCGGAGTAAATATGCGTCCATTGATAATTTGAGTCAACATGATAAATTACAGTATTAGAGATTCATACTCGTGTTATTTTTGTTTATTGGAAACAAAATTAGACACTTCTGTTGAGATAGAAAAATAAAATAGCTTTTCTTTTCAGTTTTATTTCAGAAATAAGCCTTTTCTTTGCAGGTAGAAATAAAAAGCCCTATGAAAATATTAATAATCGAAGACGAACCCTCACTGAGGGAACTTATCCAGCGTTCGCTCGAAAAAGAACGCTACGTAGTGGAAGCTGCCGCAGACTTCCAGTCGGGATTACGCAAGATAGAGGACTACGATTACGACTGCGTCTTGCTGGACATTATGTTGCCTGACGGCAATGGGCTGAATCTGCTGGAGCAACTGAAGAAGATGCATAAACGGGAAAATGTAATTATCATCTCGGCCAAAGACTCCCTGGACGATAAAGTACTGGGACTGGAACTGGGCGCTGACGACTATCTGCCCAAACCCTTTCACCTGGCCGAATTAAATGCCCGCATCAAAAGTGTGATCCGACGCCAGCGCCGCGACGGAGAAATGGACATACGCCTGGCCAACATACGTATCGTTCCCGATACATTCCAGGTATTCGTAGATGACAAGGAAATAGAATTAAACCGCAAAGAGTATGATATTCTTCTTTACTTTGCCAACCGTCCCGGACGACTGGTAAACAAAAACACACTCGCCGAATCGGTGTGGGGAGATCATATCGACCAAGTAGACAATTTTGATTTCATCTATGCGCAAATCAAGAATCTGAGAAAGAAACTTAAAGATGCCGGTGCCTTGGCAGAACTTAAGGCTGTATATGGATTCGGCTACAAAATGACTGTTGAATAAAAAAGACTCTACCTCCATGAAGTTGATATACCGTATTATAATCCGCATCGCACTCATGCTGACAGTTGTTCTCGGGGCATGGGCTGTATTTTTCTATATAGCCGTGATAGATGAAGTGAACGACGAAGTAGACGACTCTCTGGAGGATTACTCGGAAACCATCATTATCCGTGCCCTGGCCGGAGAAGAACTGCCCTCGAAAAACAATGGGTCGAACAATCAATACTATCTTAGAAAAGTAAGTAAAGAGTATGCCGACGAACGCGAAGATATCTGCTACAAAGACTCCATGGTTTATATTGTGGAAAAGGAAGAGACTGAACCGGCACGCATACTGACCACCTTATTCAAAGATGACGAAGGGCAATATTACGAGCTTACCGTATCGACACCGACGATCGAGAAGGACGACCTGAAAGACGCCATGCTGGGATGGATTATTTTTCTGTACATCGTCCTGCTGCTCACCATCCTGATTGTCTGCATCTGGATATTTCACCGCAGCATGAAGCCACTTTACAATCTGCTGCGCTGGCTGGATGCCTACAGGATAGGCCGTCCCAATCGCCCTTTGAAGAATGAAACGCAAATTATGGAGTTCAGGAAGCTGAACGAAGCAGCCATCCGCAACGCGGAACGAAGCGAGCACATCTTTGAACAACAAAAGCAATTCATCGGCAATGCTTCACACGAAATGCAAACACCGTTGGCCATCTGCCGGAATCGCCTGGAAATGCTGATGGAAGACGACTCCTTGTCTGAAGCACAGTTGGAAGAGCTGATAAAAACGCACCAGACCCTGGAGCATATCACCAAGCTCAATAAATCGCTGCTGTTACTATCCAAAATAGATAACGGACAATTCTCCGAGACCCAAACGGTGGAATTCAACAGCATGCTCAAGCGATATATAGAAGATTATGAAGAAGTATACGGCTATCGGGAAATTGAGCTGACGTTAGATGAACAGGGAATATTCCGGGCGGAGATGAATGAATCATTAGCAGTCGCCCTGATAACGAACCTGCTCAAAAATGCGTTTGTACACAACGTAGACGGTGGGCATATCCGGATTGAAATAACCGGCCATAGCATGACCTTCAGGAATAGCGGCACAGACCGTCCCCTGGATGCGACCCATATCTTTGAACGATTCTATCAGGGAAGCAAAAAGGAAGGTTCGACCGGACTGGGACTTGCCATAGCCGACTCCATCTGCAAATTACAGCATCTCACACTCAGGTATTATTTTGAGAAAGATGAACACTGTTTCGAATTACGGAAGAACAATTTCACCACAGATTACGCAGATTAACACAGAACGAATTTAATCCACTGAGAACCGGCGACATTCATCTGCGCAAACACGTGTAATCTGTGGTGAATACGACTCCCCGGCACACCTGCCTGTACAAAATCTTTTCATATCTATTGCGAGAAGGATTTCCCGCTCAGCGTTAAATGTTGTGTAAATATACAGTATAAGTTCAACCGGATGAACAAGAGTAATCGAACTTTTATTTAGAAAAAAGTATCAAAATGGAGAGAATTCCCAATTCTTTTCAGAATCGACCTTCATCTTTGCAATATAAATTAATTGCTAACAGTAAAAACCATTAAAAAAGGATGAATATGAAAAAGTTACTTATTTTATTCGTATGCCTGTTCACTCTGCAAACCATCGCAAGAGCGGACGATGATAAACCTATCCAGGTAAGCCAAATGCCGCAGAAGGCACAGCAGTTCATCAAACAACATTTTGCCGGCAACAACATTGCCATGGCCAAAGTTGAAAGCGATTTCTTACAGAAAAGCTACGACGTCATTTTCACCGACGGCAACAAAGTGGAATTCGACAAGAAAGGAAACTGGACTGAAGTAAATTGTAAATTCAGTGTAGTGCCACAGGGCATAATACCCGCTCCTATCCAGAAGTACGTAACCACCAACTATGCGGACGCGAAGATTCTGAAAATAGAACGTGATAAAGCGGATTATGAAGTGAAACTGTCCAACGGATGGGAACTAAAATTCGACTCTAAATTTAACTTAATCGATATCGATAACTGATGTTACGCACATATACGGGTATAATTCCGCTTTATTACAATATGCGCATAACATGAATTGACAACTAAAAAAAGTATAGTAGAAATGAAACTGAAAATGTATTTTCTTCTTTTGGCACTGGGTGCCCTGGGATTACAAAGCTGTGATAACGATGATGATGATGATCTGTCTTATGTACCGGCAGAACTGAAAAACGCATTCACCGCAAAGTACCCGACAGTCAGCAATGAAAAGTGGGAAACAAAAGGTAACTATTATGTGGCTGACTTCCGCCATCAAAACTATGAAACCTCTGCTTGGTTTACTCCGGACGGAACATGGCAAATGACAGAAACCGACATTCCATATCAGGCTCTGCCCTCAGCGGTAAAAAGTGCTTTTGAAAGCAGTGAATATGCAAAATGGAAAATAGATGATGTAGATATGCTGGAACGTCTGGATATGGAAACCGTATATGTCATCGAAGTAGAATCCGGCAAACAAGAGTTCGACCTGTATTATTCGGCAGAAGGAATCCTTATTAAAAACGTTGCAGACACGGACAATGATTCGGGAAATTACCTTCCGGCGGAAGTCCCCGCAGCCATCGAGAACTTTATAAAAGAGAAGTATCCGAATGCGCGCCTGGCAGAGGTTGAAGTGGAACATGGAATGACAGAAGTCGATATTATCCACAACAATATCAGCAAAGAGGTTGTATTCAACAGCTCCAACCAATGGGCATACACTTCCTGGGACGTACACCGGAATGCACTACCGGTTGAGGTGACCAGTGCCATTGCCTCTTCACCACAATATGCCGGATATCACGTAGATGAAGCCGACTTTTTTGAAACTCCCACAGGCGAATACTATCTGGTTGAACTGGAAAAAGGAGAGCTGGAAGTAAAAGTGAAAATCACCGAAAAAGGAGAATTCATCCCATAAGTACTAAAACCGTGACAGGTGGCCGACCTGACACAATGCATAAAAAGTGAGGCTGTATCAAAACTCTTTTCACCACGGAGTAACACAGAGTAGCACAGAGTCTTTTAACTAATAATCAATAACTTAAAATCGCCTCTGTGTTACTCTGTGTCCTCTGTGGTGAGTTTCGACACAGCCTCACTTTTATTGCTTATTTATACCAACCGGTATCTGCCCAACCGGAAGCCTTATACCATCCCGTATCCCGGTAGGACGTATTGGTAGACTCCCTATTCGTCATTGGAATATAAGTGGAAAGCCCTTTCGCCTTTGAGTCCATGGTAAACATGCCGGCATATGCCGAATAGTTGCGCGGAGTCCACTTCCAGTAAACCATTACCTTATCAAAAGCCGCCTTCCATGCATCATAATCGCTGTTACCGGCTGTCAACTTGTAAATATACTGATCGAGGTCATGATATAACGCCAGGTACCTCCGGTCATAACACATCACCCCTGAAAGATCGAAATCAGTCTTTCCCGTCACATATTTGGGAAGTATCTTTGCTGTGGCAGCTGCCAGATTTTCAAGTTCACTCATTTTTGCGACTCCCACCGAAACCCCACCGGTCCAGTTTTCATTAGTCAGCCCTACCCCGTCGTTATACCTGTTTTCATAGTAGGCATAATAGGCAGAGGCAATCTTCATGGTCGGGTTTCCGGCAGTAAACATAGCGGGAACCACATCTTCATAAGGAGCTCCCGGACCGGGAATTTCAGTAGGCGAACTGATCATATAGTCACCGCAGTCACGTAAAGCATAAGCCACTTCCACCGACTCCATGAAACAGGCATCGAAGAACAAGAAATCAAGCTTTGGAGCCACCTGTAAGGCTTCGTGCAGATCGTCTATATTCATATAATCATTGCCGTCTTGTCCGAACCAGCGCGTTTTGGCCGGCGAGGGTATCCATCCTTCTCCATGCGACCAGAAGCCCATACCGTAACTCTCTGCCTTATAAGTATTGAAAGCGGTTGAAATGACTTTTTTCATAACAGCCACATCCGTTGAGTTCTGTTCCGGATAGTTGGCAACCACTTCTTCCACAACCTGTCCTTTACTGTTTTTCCCCAAACGAACCAGACGAGTAGCCGAATAGTCATCGATATAAACCAACAGATTATTAGACGTTGCATCCACCTGCTTCATTCCTTTTATCATTTCTTCCATATCCACCCGGGCAAATGAAGACAAAGAGTTTTGTGCTATCATATAAATTAAAACCGTACGCGAACCATACGCCGGAAGAGTAGGTTCATCTTCATTCCGGCAAGCGCTGAACAACACGATAAAGCTTGCAAGAAAAAGAATCATTTTTGATTTCATAGCTGTATTGAATTTAAAACCTAAAAAAAAAAGATGCTTAAAAGCTCCTCCATCAGGAGCTTCTAAGCATCCCCTTCTTATATAACGTTTAAGTTATTCTTCCGGTTTAGTGAATTTAAAACTTTGGGTATCTATTTTCTCAAGAGCCACCGATTTATTCTTTTTATATTTGCCCAATACCTTTGCAGCCTCCTTTTCAAGTTTCTTCTGATTCTCCGAGAAGTAGATCATACAAGTACGGTTGGGTTGTCCTTTATCAATCTCCAGATAGTTTTTCAGTTGATAGCTGTATATCTCTCTATGCGGCAGAAATCCGTTTTTATCCAGCGCCACGCTATCGAGTACCTGAATCTCGGTGTAGTATACCACTGTATCGGTAAATGACGCCGATACTCCAAAAGCATAAACGGGCTTATGTTCTCCTTTTTTCAACGAAAACGCCGAGCACAATGTAAACACTAACGCTACGGCAAACAGTATTTTTACGTATTTCATATTCTGTTATTATTTTAACTTCGCAAAGATAACAAAAAAAAACGCCCATCAAAAGATGAAGCGTTTTTTAAATACTTTTTCGGAAACTGATATATCTTGCTTATCCCAAGTAAGATTTGAGCAATTTACTACGATTACTTTGTCTTAATCTTCTGATTGCTTTTTCCTTAATCTGACGCACACGCTCACGGGTCAAGCCGAATTTGTCGCCGATTTCCTCTAATGTCATTTCCTGCTGTCCGATACCGAAAAACATCTGTATGATTTCTTTTTCCCTATCGGTTAACGTAGAAAGAGCTCTATCAATTTCCCTCGCAAGAGACTCATTAACCAGAGAACGGTCTGCCATGGGCGAATCATCGTTCACCAACACATCGAGCAGGCTGTTGTCTTCTCCTTCAACAAAAGGTGCATCCACCGAAATATGACGGCCGGATACTTTCAGCGTATCGGAGATCTTGTCAACCGGAATGTCCAGTTCACCTGCCAGCTCTTCGGGAGACGGACGACGCTCGTTCTCCTGTTCGAACTTAGAGAAGGCCTTGCTGATTTTGTTCAGCGAACCAACCTGGTTCAACGGAAGACGAACGATACGGGATTGCTCTGCCAATGCCTGCAAAATAGACTGGCGAATCCACCATACAGCATAACTGATAAACTTAAAACCACGTGTTTCATCAAACTTCTCGGCAGCTTTGATCAGTCCTAAATTGCCTTCATTAATCAAGTCGGGCAAACTCAAACCTTGGTTCTGGTACTGCTTGGCTACGGATACGACGAAACGAAGATTGGCACGTGTCAGTTTCTCTAATGCTACACGGTCACCCTTACGAATGCGTTGAGCGAGTTCTACCTCTTCTTCCACAGTAATAAGGTCCTCGCGACCGATTTCCTGCAAATACTTGTCAAGAGAAGCGCTCTCTCTGTTAGTGATACTTTTGGTAATCTTTAGTTGTCTCATTCTTATAAAACAGATTTGGAGTGCAAAGTTACGACAATTTATTTGTTAACGTATAAATTTCCACAACTTTTTCACCATTAATTATCTACTACTACAAACAAAAAGAGTGTCGACTGGTTGATTGCCGGCACTCTCTTTTCGATTTCCTTAGCTATTATTAAGCTACCGAATACTTTTTTCGGCAGACGATTCGCTGGTGTGACCATACTCACCACACAGCAGCTTTCAGCTAATTTACTCCTGAGTCAAGTCTACAGCGTAATATCCGCGTTTTCCTGAAGGGAATACTCCTGTGAGGAAGAGCACCTGGTTCGGTGATTTCACAGCAGCTTTCATCACTTCTTCAAGATCGCTGACTTTACGCATCGGCTGATCGTTGGCTTTCAGGATGATGAAGCCCTTTCGTACACCGGCATCCGCCATCTTGCCCGAAGTCACTCCGGTCACCTGCAAGCCGTATCCGAGATTGAGTTGTCTCTTCAAGTCGTCCGGCAACTCCTTAAAGGCAGCACCCAAAATCTCCATACCTGCATCCTTCACAATCTTTGTTGTACCTTGTTCATTCTTCAACGTTACGTCGATATTCTTTTCTTTCTTGTCACGCATCACCTTCACGGTAACTTTATCACCCGGACGATGCTGTGCAATGGCTTCCTGCAAATCGGCGAAGTTCTGTACTTTCTTACCATCGATGCCGATGATGATGTCGTCCACCTTGATATCGGAACCGGCAGCAGAACCGCCATCCACAATCTCACGAACCCACACGCCGTCTACAACGCCAAACTCTTTGCGTTTATCGGCCAAAGTAGCTCCCGACTTGTCAATCGGCTGGTCGGACATCATGTCGCCGTCACCCGCGAGAGAAGTACCCTTGATTCCCAGCAATGCACGCTGTACGGTTCCGTATTGTTTCAGGTCACTGACCACTTTGGTCATCACGCTCGTCGGAATGGCAAAACCATATCCGGCATAAGCACCCGTGGGTGAAGAAAGAACGGCATTGATACCTACCAACTCACCTTTTGCATTGACCAAAGCCCCACCACTGTTTCCCTGATTGATAGCGGCGTCTGTCTGGATAAACGACTCCACACCGCCAATACCGTATACGCCCAAAGTACGTGCCTTGGCACTGACAATACCTGCGGTTACAGTCGAAGTCAGATTGAAGGGGTTACCTACCGCCAAGACCCACTCTCCCACTTTCAGGGCATCCGAATCGCCGATAGGAACGGTCGGAAAATCATCTCCTTCGATTTTGACCAAAGCCAGATCCGAATTCGGGTCGGTACCGATCACACGGCCTTTAAACTCACGGTTGTCATTCAACTTCACAACAATCTCGTCCGCCCCGTCAATCACATGGTTGTTGGTTACGATATAGCCATCCTTCGAAATGATGACTCCCGAACCGAAACCGACACGCGGCTGGGTCTGTACACGGCGCTGCTGTCTGCCTCCATTACCGAAAATATCTCCGAAGATCTCGGCAAACGGATCTCGCACGGTGACTGTTTGTTCTTTAGCTTGTTGAGTCGATTTTATATGTACCACAGCATGAAGCGAATTTTCTGCTGCCTGCGTCAGATCCACAGGCTGTGCATTAATGGCGTCATAAGCAGCCAAGCGGGCATTGGGATTCTGGCGGAACTGTTCGCTGAACGACAGGCTGTCTCTGTTTTCCGGTTTCAACATCGTACACGTTGTCACTCCGGCAACTCCTGCGCTGAGAAGAACAACCGCTCCTACCCCAAGAATGTTTTTTGTTGTCTGTTTCATACTATTCTTTTTATTCATTTAATTGTTAATATTCTACTTTCATTTAACATTTACGACGTTAAAATAACGACAAAAATCATTCTGTTATTCTCCTTGTCACTCTTTTTTGTTCTCTTTTAACAGTGAATCTGCAGAGCTTAACAGCGGTTAACGGCAGAGACTGACAAATTAGCATTCGTTGCATGACACACAAGTATTTAGAAGGCAGAAAAAAGACTTAAGCGTTTCCCTCGAAAGACCAAAGTCTTTTTGAGAAACACTTAAGTCTTTTCGGAAAACGCTTAAGCCTTTTATGGAGAATGAACTTAATAATTCAAGTAGTCTATATCCATATGATAACTCCATTGCGGGAAGTACAGGTTTCCCCCTTCCCACTCTACCTCCCCACGCTGGAAATCAACCGTTTCACTACGCGGATATTTCTTCTCGGGAACCAACGGCATGGAATAGTCACTGTTGACTATCATACGCCAGGAATCGATACCTCCCAGAAAGAACATCTTTTCTTCGGGATTGCCGGCAAATGCGGGAATGCCGAATGATTGATCTACCGGCACCCAGCCCGCGCCTTCGAAATAGACTTCCGCCCAATCGTGCAGGTTCCATGCACGGGGATGCATCATAAAGCCGCTCTGGAAACGGGCAGGAATGCCGCTGCAACGGCAGAGGGTGATAAACAACAGGCTCACTTGGCCACAATCGCCGTGACGATTGTCGAGCACATATTCCGGAATATTCTCAATAGTGGAATATTCGCGGGCCGAGGCCCAGGGGAAATGATCGTTTATCCAACGGAAAATGCGCTGCGCCTTCAACAAAGGATTAGTTTCACCGGCTGTCAGATTGGCAGCCAGCTCTTTGATACGGGGTGTGAAGCGGATATGGGTTTCCCGTTCGGCAGTATATTCTTTATAAAGATCACCGACAGTATCATAAGGCAGTATATTTTCGGGCTTCAACGGATGCCATTCGGCACACGAGGTATATTCAAAGGTTTCCGAAAAGACCGTCGGCTCACCGGGAATGGCCTGCTTCTCCATATAGAGGGTGCTGTGCCGGCATGAAGGCGGAGCCAATGTATAGCGGAGCTCGCTGGTACGTATCAGTTTCACGTTTTGCTGACGGGCCTGATCCGTACGGGGATAGGGCAACCAGCAGCGAATCGTTTTTCCGGCAGGAACCGCGTTGCTGTCCACCGTCAGCGTGTAGGTGACCCGCATCCGCTTGGGCTGCACGACAGGCGTTCTTTCTTTCCTGACAGCAGCCATCACTTCGGGCAGATGTTCTTTATTGACTTGTTCGCTCGTGCTCAATGAAGTGCCTTCTTTCTCCATTTTGACGGCACAGCAGGCAGAGTCTATCCGGAACAGGTTGGGACCGGCATTGCGGAAATAACGTTTCTCTCCGTCGATCACCCGGCATTCAAGCGCTTTGCTCTCTTCCCATTGGCGCATCTGTTCGTCCGTCACGTCGGGAATGTATTTGCGGATATAGTCTTTCACCTGAGATTCGGTCAGACAGAAGTCCGCCAGCAACCGTTGGTGCAAGTCATCGTCCCAGTTGTAAGGCTTGGGAGCCTGCCGCGAAGTACAGGCTGAAAGGCTGATAAATACGGCAATTATATAAAGTAGTTTTTTCATTATCAAAACAGTTTCAAAGGGTTACCCGCGTTCATAATTTAACCACACCAATTCCCGGAAGATCGTTGAGGGTGATCTTGCCTTTTACAACCTCCATCCCTTTGAAGCGGTCGTTCGCTATCAGCAGGTTTCCGTCCAGATCGGCAAAATCGACGGCCGGAGAGAATTGTGCGGCGGCAGAGACTGCGCATGAAGTTTCCGTCATACAGCCTACCATCACTTTCATGCCTAACGCCCGTGCCAACGTCACCATCTTCCAGGCTTCCCGCATACCGGTACACTTCATCAGCTTGATGTTTATCCCCGTAAAGGCCCCCTTCAATCCTGCCACATCAGTCAGCCGTTGCAAAGATTCGTCGGCAAAAACAGGTAACGGACTATGCTGGGTCACCCATGCAATATCGTCCAACTGTGCTTTGGGCATAGGCTGTTCAATCATTACAATTCCTTTTTCTTTAAGCCACTGAATCATGTCCAATGCATATTTCTTATCCGTCCACCCCTGATTGGCATCGACCGCAATAGGCAGATCGCTCACCGAACGGATCGTTTCAATCATCTGTTTGTCATTCTCACGCCCTAACTTCACTTTGAGGATATTGAACTGCCCGGCCACCTCAAGGGTCTTTTCACGTACCACCTCGGGGGTATCGATTCCTATCGTGAAAGTGGTCGAAGGTGCTTTAGCCTTATCCAGTCCCCAGATCCTGTACCAGGGTGCTCCCAGAAGTTTACCCACCAAGTCGTGCAACGCGATGTCTATGGCAGCTTTGGCAGCCGTATCTCCCGGAGTGATACCGTCTACATAAGCCAGTATATCTTCCAGTCGGAACGGATCGTCAAACTGTTCCAGATCGACCTTCTTCAAAAAAGCCATCACCGAGTCTACCGTCTGTCCCAAATAAGGAGGCATCGAAGCCTCGCCATAACCGATGACTCCGTCATATTCTATCTCTATCTGCACATCGGGAGTGGTGGTTCGCGAATAAGTAGCCACCGTAAACACATGTTTCAGTTTCAGCTCGTAAGGGAAAAAGCGCAATTTCAGCTTTGCTCGCAGGCCGAGTTTGTTGATCGCAAATGAAGCGGGGCTCTTCTCGCCGGCAAAAACACCTTGCAATGACAGCCCCGAACCTATGGCGGCAAAAGCAGCGGTCTTGAGGAAATCTCTTCGGTTTTGCATATCTATTTTGAGTTTAGTTATAATACGGATTCGTAACGGTGGTGTTTAAGGCTGCCTCCTTATTTATAGATGGCAACACACGGACTGCATACAGCAGGCGATTCAGGTTATACTCATCAAAATCGGCATCCGACAGATCGAAACTGCTGACATGGACATCGCCTTGTGAGTGAATGAACTTTTTATCACCCAGATAAATGGCCACATGAACCACATGCTCTTTCTTCCCGGCAGTGGCCTTCCGCCCGAAGAAAATCAAATCTCCCGGCTGAACATTACCGAAGTCAGGAGCAATGTCGATATGCTCGCCCACATAAGCCTGTTGAGAGGCATCACGAGGAATGATGATATCGTGCATAAATAAGGCGGTACGTACAAAGCCGCTGCAATCGACTCCCTTCGAAGAAGTGCCCGCCCATAGATAAGGAATCCCCATCATTGTATAAGCGGTGCGGATGATGCTTGAAGCGTCTTGCTTCAAAGAGGCACGCCACTCCTTTTCGGGCATCGATATCGATCGTGAGATATAAGCCTGCCGACCGTCCGGATAAGAGACTTTATAAAATCCGCCTTGCGTACCTTCGTACTTCAGACGGTTTCCGGCTACCACGTCCGACACGGATTGAGACTTTTCATCCGGCTGCTGATAAGTGAACCCATAATGCGACGTCACTACAATTTTATCTGCCTTGTTCCAGGCATCCAGCCCGGCTTTGGTGACCGGATGGATTCCTACCCGGTGTACCCATGCGATATAATTATCAGGTGTCTGGATGCGATACCAGTTGCGATGTTGCAACACTTTAACGGGCATTCCCATCAATGCCTGAGTAGTCATCTCCGAAGAGAAATCATCCTCTACACGCATATTGCATACGGAGAGATTGACAATGCCGTACATCTTTCCTTCCAGGGCCACGCTGTCCGGAACCAGTTGCAGGCTGTCCCTCACTTCATAAGCCTTCTCTTCCAGTCCCGATAACAAAGCCGACTTAGCTTCCGCTGAGGTAGTCGCCCCCTTTACGGTAATCGTCTTTCCGGATACATCGTAATCCACATCCCAAAGGATGACACGCTTATCGGGAATGAACCGGTTGCGAACTTCACCGGACAACAGTTCTACATCTTGGGGAAGTGCGTTTTTCTTGTTCTCAGGAATACCTGTACAGGCGGACACTGCCAGAAGCAGCGATACAAAGGGCGTCATATTCTTCATGAAAGAAAGATTTGGGGGTTACATTTTTAGCAAAGATAGAAACTATTTCCGTTTTAGATATATTTTTTCAAAAATATTAAGAATAAGAACTGAAATTGATTCACACGGTGTTCACCACAGATTACACGGATTAACACAGATATTTTAATTTAACTCTCAGTAAAATAAATTATTAATCTGTGATAATCTGCGTAATCTGTGGTGAATTTATGTCATTCGTGAAACTCTGTGCCCTCTGTGTCCTCTGTGGTGAACCGAACTAATCCTCCCTTCCGTTTGCTCAAACAAAATAATTCTTGTACTTTTGCTGACCAAAGCAGTTGGCCGGTCTGTCGCGTGTATTTCGGTACAGGAGGAAAGTCCGGGCAACACAGAGCATCCTACTTCCTAACAGAAAGCTGTCCGCGAGGGTAGAGTAACGTAGAAGAAAATAACCGCCGCTCCTTTCGGGGAGAGGTAAGGGTGAGAAGGTGGGGTAAGAGCCCACCAGCCGCATGGTGACATGTCGGGCTGTACGTCTTAGGAGTTGTAAGGTCATGTAAACCGGCGTTATGAGAGTTGCTCGCTCCATGTCGGAGGGTAGACCGCTAAAGTGGTGTGGTGACACCCCACTCAGATAAATGACAGGCACCTTGATTTATTCAGGGTACAGAACTCGGCTTACAGGCTGACTGCTTTTCTTTTTTTTAATTTCAAATAACAGACCTATGAATCAGCGTCTCTCCGATATATGGAAATTCATTACCTATGATATCTGGCGGATTACGGAAAGCGAAGTCACCCGCACCAAGTTCTCGATATACAATATCATCAAAACGATCTATCTCTGCGTCAACCGCTTCAACAAAGACCGCATCGTAAACAAAGCCTCAGCACTGACCTACAGCACACTGCTCGCCATTGTGCCCATCCTGGCCATCGTCTTTGCCATTGCACGCGGATTCGGTGTTTCCACTTTGATGGAAAGCCAGTTTCGTGATGGTTTCGGAGGTTCCACCGAAGCGACGGATGTTATACTGCAATTCGTAGACTCGTATCTGTCACAAACCAAAAACGGTATTTTTATCGGAGTCGGCCTGGTCATGTTATTGTGGACCGTGCTCAACCTGGTCAGTAACATTGAAATCACCTTCAACCGCATCTGGCAAGTGAAAAAAGGACGCAGCATGTACCGCAAAATCACCGATTATTTTTCAATGTTCCTGCTGATGCCGATCCTGATCGTGGTATCGGGAGGTCTTTCCATCTTTGTGGGCACTATGCTGAAGAGTATGGCGGATTTTGTTTTGCTTGCTCCTATCCTGAAATTCCTGATCCGTCTGATTCCGTTCGTGCTGACCTGGCTGATGTTTACGGGACTCTACATCTTCATGCCCAATACGAAGGTAAAATTCAAGCATGCACTGATCTCCGGTATCCTTGCCGGTTCCGCTTACCAGGCATTTCAGTTCCTGTACATCAGCAGCCAGTTGTGGGTGTCCAAGTACAATGCCATTTACGGTAGTTTTGCCGCCCTGCCGATGTTCCTGTTATGGTTGCAAATATCATGGACCATCTGCCTGTTCGGTGCCGAACTGACCTACGCCGGACAGAATATCCGTAACTTCAGTTTCGACAGAGACACGCAGAATATCAGCCGCCGTTACCGGGACTTCATCTCCATCCTGATAATGTCTCTTATAGCCAAACGTTTTGAAAACAATGAAACGCCTTACACCGCCGAAGAAATATCCGAAGAGCATCGCATCCCTATCCGGCTGACCAACCAGATACTCTATCAACTGCAAGAGATTCATCTGATCCACGAAGTTGTGACCGATCAGAAAAGTGAAGACATCGCATATCAGCCTTCCATCGACATCAATCAACTGAACGTCGCTTTACTGCTCGACCGGCTGGATACTTACGGCTCAGAAGACTTCAAAGTAGATAAAGACGAGGAATTCAGCGAACAGTGGAAAGTATTACTCGACTCAAGGGAGGAATATTATAAAAAGGCAAGCAAAGTGCTGCTGAAAGACTTGTAGTTCATCACAGAGTAACACATTCACCACAGAGGACACAGAGTTTTTTTAGACATAAGGACAAAAGGGCAGATGATTCTTTATGTATTCGTGTGTTCTTTTGTCTGAAAACAGATTGAGCGCAGCTAATTAAACTCTGTGTCCTCTGTGTCCTCTGTGGTGAATGTCTCCTGCCGGCAGAGGCCG
>OGYV01000251.1_pt1 | contig 46815 bp, 45 predicted proteins | sample 1576651 | NCBI WGS metagenome assembly OGYV01 (sample SAMEA3541570, study PRJEB24748) | human gut metagenome | biome: human gut; feature: human-associated habitat; material: faeces | place: China | collected 2012
CGACGAGTGCGCCTTTCACGAACACGGCGCGGCCGGCGATGTGGCACACACCCGCGCCGTCGGACGTATAGCCCGTGATCTGCGCGGTATGCAGTTGGTTTTTTGCAAGCTGCTCCATAGCTTATTCCGCTTCCTGACCCGCGATGTGCATATACTCGTCGTACGTGCAGCGGCGGTCGATGATGCCGTCGGGCGTGATCTCAATGATGCGGTTGGCGACCGTCTGCGTGAGCTGGTGGTCGTGGCTCGTAAAAATAATATTGTAGGGGAAGGCAGCCATGCCGTTATTGAGCGCCGCAATGCTCTCCAGATCGAGGTGGTTCGTCGGCTGGTCGAACACGAGGAAGTTGGCTCCCGAGAGCATCATCTTCGAGATCATGCAGCGCACTTTTTCGCCGCCGGACAAAACCTTGACCTGCTTATAGACATCGTCGCCGGAAAACAGCATCCGGCCGAGGAACGTGCGCAGGTAGCTCTCACGCTTATCGGTAGAGAACTGGCGCATCCAGTCGATGAGGTCATAGTCGCAGTTTTCAAAATAGCTGTTGTGATCCTTCGGGAAGTAGGCCTGCGTGGTCGAAACGCCCCACTTGACCGTGCCCTCGTCCGGCTCCTCGTCGCCCATGAGGATCTTGAAGAGCATCGTCACGGCGAGCTCATTCTTGCCGAGAATGGCGATCTTGTCCTCTTTGCCGACAATGAAGCTCACGTGGTTGAGCAGCTTTTCGCCGTCGACGGTCTTACTGATGTCCGTCACGAACAGGCGGTCCTTGCCGGGCTCGCGCTCGGCCTTGAAGCCGACCCACGGATAGCGGCGGCTGGAGGCGGGCATGTCCTCAACGGAGATCTTTTCGAGCAGCTTGCGGCGGGATGTCGCCTGCCGGGACTTGGACTTGTTGGCGGAGAAGCGGGCGATGAAGGTCTGCAGCTCCTGAATTTTCTGCTCGGCGCGCTTGTTCTGATCCTTGACGAGCTTTTGCATGAGCTGGCTGGATTCGTACCAGAAGTCATAGTTGCCGACATACATCTTGATCTTGCCGTAGTCGATATCGACGATGTGCGTGCAGACGTTGTTGAGAAAATAGCGGTCATGCGACACGACGAGCACCGTGCCGTCGTAATCCATCAGGAAATCCTCCAGCCAGACGACACTCGCAAGGTCGAGGTTGTTCGTCGGCTCGTCGAGCAGGATGATGTCCGGGTGGCCGAAGAGCGCCTGCGCCAGCAAGACTTTGACCTTCAGGCGCGGATCCATGTCGGACATCATGGTCTCGTGATGCTCCGGCGCGACGCCGAGGCCCTGCAGGATGCGGGACGCATCCGATTCCGCCTCCCAGCCGCCGAGATCGGCAAACTCCTCCTCCAGCTCGGAGGCGCGAATGCCGTCCTCATCCGTCATCTCGTCCTTGGCATAGATGGCGTCCTTCTCCTTGCCGCAGTCGTACAGGCGCTGGTTACCCATGATGACCGTGTCCATGACGGTATAGGCATCGTACATGGTCTGATCCTGCTTGAGGACGGACATTCTGGCCTTGGAGTCGATATAGACGTTGCCGGTGCTCGGCTCGAGCTGACCGGAGAGGATCTTCAGGAACGTGGATTTGCCGGCGCCGTTGGCGCCGATGATGCCATAGCAGTTGCCGGGGGTAAACTGCAGGTTCACCTTGGAAAACAGCGGGGCGCCGCTGTACTGCAGCGAGAGGTCATCAACAGTGATCATTTTGGAAACTCCTTCGTTACAATAGATAATGTATTAGTTTATCATATTTTCCTGCACTTGAACAGCACAAATGAACAGAGCCGGCGATTTTTCGCCGACTCTGCGTTTTGCTTATTCTGCAAGCACCTTTTTCAGCCGCGCATAGCGTGGGAGGCCGTTTTCCAGCGGGATCTCCGGCACGCCCTGAATGAGCGGCAGGGCATAGTCGATAAAGTCCTGCGTGACGTTGTTGCCCTCCGGCACGATCCATTCCACTGGAACCTTCTTTTCGTAGTTCGCAACATCGGAGAGCGGAATGAGCTTCATGCGGCAGGTATACTGACCGTCCGCCATCACGCGCTCAAACGCGACCATCTTTCCGGTCTCGCCGGAAAGCGCTGCCTCGACGGCCATCTTGCCTGCAGCAAACGCCTCGTCGATATCCGTCTGGGAGGCAAGATGCGCGCCCGCGCGCTGCAGCAGCGACAGCTCAATGCCGCGCACCTTGGCGTGCTCGCGCTCTTTGATCACCTGCGCCAGACGCGCCGCCAGACCGCCAAGCTGCGCATGGCCGAAGCCGTCGGTCGCAGAGGCCTTGGCCTCGGAAACGAACGAGCCGTCCGCGTAGTGGATGCCCTCGGAAACGGCGATAAGAACGTTGTTTTTCTCCTCATAGATGCGGTGCACATCCGCAAGGAACTGCTCCATGTCAAAATCAACTTCCGGCAGATAGATCAGGTCCGGCCCGGAGCCGCAGGCCGATGCCAGCGCGGCGCTGCCGGCCAGCCACCCGGCGTGGCGGCCCATGATCTCCACGACCGTGATCGTGCCGGTGTCATATACACGGCAGTCCTTGGACACTTCCATGCAGGAGGTCGCTATGTATTTGGCGGCGCTGGCAAAGCCTGGGCAGTGGTCGGTACCGAAGAGGTCATTGTCAATGGTCTTGGGCACGCCCATCACGCGGCAGTCCCAATCGTGCGCCTGCATGTAACGGCTGATCTTGTTGCAGGTGTCCATGGAGTCGTTGCCGCCGTTATAGAAGAAATAGCGCACGTTGTATTTCTGAAAAATCTCCAGAATACGCCGGTAATCCGTATCGTCCGTGTCCGGATCCGCCATTTTGTAGCGGCAGGAGCCCAGCTCCGACGACGGCGTGTGCAAAAGCAGGCGGAGCTCACCCGGATCCTCCTGACCGATATCATACAGGCGATCATCCAGAACGCCGCGGATGCCGTGGGCCGCACCGTAAACGTTGGTAATGGCATCGGATTCCAACGCAGTCTTGAGTACTCCATAGGCGCTGGCATTGATGACTGCAGTCGGCCCGCCGGACTGCCCAAAGATACACGCGCCTCTCAATTCACCGGACATAACGTACCTCCATAAATTCAAAGAATTGATAGATTTTACTGAAACATTGAATTCCGCTATTGATATTATCTAAAAACATGTGTAAAATAAATTGAATCGATTATCTGTTTTGGATCATATTGCTGTTCTATATATTATATGAAAGTGAGTTGACTTGTCAATGTCGATTGTAACTTCTCAGGAAATGTTTGCAAAAGCGTATGCGGGCGGCTATGCCATCGGCGCCTTCAACGTGAACAATATGGAGATCATTCAGGGCATCACGGAGGCTGCCAAAGAGTGCAATGCGCCGGTAATTTTGCAGGTATCCTCCGGTGCGCGCAAGTATGCCAACCGTACGTACCTGGTCAAGCTGGTGGAAGCTGCCGTTATCGAGACCGGTCTGCCAATCTGTCTTCATCTGGATCATGGGGACTCGTTCGAGTTGTGCAAGGCCTGCGTCGATGACGGTTTTTCTTCTGTCATGATCGATGCCTCCTCCAAGCCGTTTGAGGAAAATGTCGCGCTGACGCGTCAGGTCGTGGAATACGCACACGCGCATGGTGCCGTCGTGGAGGCGGAACTCGGCACACTGGCCGGCATCGAGGACGACGTCAAGGTCAAGGCCGAGGATTCGTCCTATACGCGCCCGGAGGATGTGCAGGAATTTGTTGAGCGTACCGGCTGCGATTCACTCGCAATCGCAATCGGCACGAGCCACGGCGCCTATAAGTTCAAGCCCGGCACGAAGCCGCAGCTCCGGTTCGACATTCTTGAGGAAGTGTCCGAGCGTCTGCCCGGCTTCCCGATCGTGCTGCACGGCTCGTCGTCCGTACCGCAGGAATATGTTCAGATGATCAACGAATTCGGCGGCGATATGCCCGGTGCGATCGGCGTGCCGGAGGATCAGCTGCGCCAGGCGGCGCGTCTGGCCGTGTGCAAGATCAATATTGACTCTGACCTGCGTCTGGCCATGACCGGCACGATCCGCAAATATCTTGCGGAGCACCCGGCGGAGTTTGACCCGAGAAAGTATCTCGGCCCCGCACGTGAAAACATCAAGCAGCTCGTCAAGCACAAGATCGTCGATGTGCTCGGCTGCGACGGAAAAGCCTGAGCTGCCATCCGACGCGCTGCTCAGTCTGAACAGGGGGAACACCCATGAATTTTCAGGAACTTCTGACGCGGCTGTCTGCAAGCTGTTTTGCTGCCGACCGGCCGGATTATGATTGGAAAACACTGCGCCTGTTTCCGGAAACGGGGCTGGATCTGGTGCTGATCGTGCGTCTTGCGGCGTCGCTGATCCTGTGCATCGTCGGCGCGCTTGTGCACAGCACCGTGCTGCGCTACGTGCTTTTGGTCCTGTCCGTGCTTGCCGCCGGATATGATTATCTTGCCGCTGCGATTGTCTGCATTCTCGACCGGCAAGTATTCCGACCGTCCGTGATCGTGGTCGTGTGCGTGATCGGTACCATGGCGGTCGGACAGCCAGTGGACGCCGCTGTTTTTCTGCTCGTGTACCGGGTCGTTTCGATCCTGATCGCAGTCGTTACCGTTCATGCGAAGAAAACGCTGGAGGCCGCCGTCGGCGGTGAGATCCATTCTCCGGCTGAATTTTCCGCCCCGAAATGGGTCGGGTATCTTGCACCGGCCGGTTTGTGCATTGCGGTGCTGGTTGCCGTGCTGGAGATCGTTCTCAAAATTGCGACGGTTTCCCGGGCAATTCACGCCGCCATGATCGTGCTCTTCCTTTCCACGCCGTGCGCACTGCTTATTTCCGTGCCTCTGGTGTGGTATAGTGCCGTCAACGGCGCTTACCGCTGCGACGTGCTGTTTCGCAGCTGCCGCAGTATGCGTGCGCTCAACGCCGTGCGTGCAGTTGTGGTCGACGAAGGGGAGGGAGACATCCAGCTCCCGAAAGTGGTGAGTGTAAAGTCCAGTCAGCTGACGCCGGAAGCGCTGCTGCAGCTGGCGGCGAATGCGGAGTCCTGCTCGAGCAGCCGCACGGCTCGCGCAATTTGCGCTGCGTACAGCGGCCCCATCCTCACACAATATCTCTCCCGCGCAGTGGATATTCCGGAGAGCGGTGTGGAAGTTTACATCGAATCGACCCGCGTTTGCGTTGGTACACGCGAGCTGATGATCCTCAAGGGTGTGGACATTCCGGATGCGGACCTAACGGACGGCTATGTGGTCTACGTATCCGTCGGCGAGCAGTATGCAGGCAAGATCCTGCTGCAGGAAGTTGTGCAGTCGGACACGAAGCCCGCACTCAAAGAGCTGCGCGCACTGGGTGTGCATACAATCACGCTCTTCAGCAACGCCAGCAACGACTCCGTATCCGAGAACGCGAAGGAACTCAAAGCAGACCATCTCTACTGCAAGTGCAGCGGAGCAGAAAAGGAGCAGATCCTGTCGCAACAGGTGAATAACCTGAGTGACGGGGAACTGCTGCTGTATTATGACCGCCGCTGCACGGCGCATCCGGAACACTCGTCCGCTGATCTTGACGCCTGCGTGATCCCGGAGGAAAGCGACGAGCGGTTCGACGCTGACATTCTGCTCACAAGCCAGGATCCGTACCTGCTGCCGGAGGCGATCGAGACGGTCGGCTGGGTCGAGGGCATCTGCCGCGAGCATCTGGCGATTGGTGTTGTTGTAAAAGTCCTGCTGCTGGTGATGGCAGAGCTCGGCTATTGCACACTGTGGTTTGCCGCTGTTCTGGACGGCGCCGCCGTGCTCGGCACACTGCTGATGGCAATTCGCGCTTTCGGCTTCGATAAGCCGCATCATCGTGTCCGCGATTACTTGCCGAAAATCAAATCCAAATAAGAGCCAAAATCTCCGGTCCCTGTTTTCAGGAATCGGAGATTTTTTTTGCCGTATTCTCGTCAGGGGAGAATTCTCCCAGTGGATTGGCCGCCGCTGCCGTGCGCAGCTGGTCATTATCCACGTGTGTGTAAATCTGCGTTGTGTTCAGGTGCTCATGGCCGAGCACTTCCTGCAGCGTGCGCACATCCACACCGTTTTGCAGCATGAGGGTCGCCGCCGTATGCCGCAGTTTATGTGTGGAATATTGGCTGGCATCCAGCCCCGCACGAGTCAGATTCTTCTTAACCATGACCTGTACAGAATCGCAGCTGATGCGCGTGCGCCGATTGGAGAGAAACATGGCTGTTGTGCGCGGCGGCGCAATTTCACTGCGTACAGCCAGATAGCGGTCGAGCGCTTCGCGGCAGGCATCATTGAGGTAAACGACACGCTCTTTGTTGCCCTTGCCAAGGATACGCAGACTGTCTCCGTGGTCATCCTGGAGGTTCAAACCGACCAGCTCAGAGATGCGCAGACCGCAGTTGAGAAAAATACACAGAATGCAATAATCACGTTCCTTGTTTTTCCCATCCACGGCAGACAGCAGCCGCTTGCTCTCTTCCAGTGTGAGATAGTGGGGGAGCGTCTTTGGGATCTTTGGGGAATCAAGATCCTGTACCGGATTTTCCTCCAGCAGCTTCGCTTTTACGGTCAGGTATTTGAAGAAGCTGCGAATCGCCGCGATTTTGCGCGCACGGGAGTTGGCGCTCAAGCCGTATTCCGGCTCATGTGCATTTGGCTGCTTGACACGGTCACGCGACAGATAGGCCAGAAAACCATAAACCTCCGTAAGCGTCACTGTGCGCAGAAAGGAAATATCAATATCTCCGATCGAGATTTCATCGAATTCCGCCGTGCGCGGTACGAGCCCGCGATCAAGCTTCAAAAACCGCAGGAACATCCGCAGATCAAGATAATACTGATCGACCGTAGCCTTGGAATGTCCACAGATCGTTTCATGATAAATCAAAAAGTCGCGCAGCACCTGCGGCGCATCCGAACAGTCCATATCCAACACCTCAATTTCTGATATGAGCATAGCAGAAGCATGGGGCAGTGTCTATTGGCAAAATACACAAATAATTCGGCAAAATAAAAATTTTGCCGAATTTAGAGGAGGGGAAAACCGCCGAAAAGCCGCAAATGGGCCTTCCGGCGGTTTTCGTCGTCATTTTTACATTTTTACAATTCTTCAGCGCATGCCTTCTCGCAGCAGCAATCAAAAGATTTACGCACCGAACACGGCCTTGAGCGCTTCTCTAATGTTCTTGACCGGGATCGTCTGCAGACCGTTTTGCTTCTGCACATCGTCGCGCACATGCGCCGGGATGATACAGCGCTGGAATCCCAGCCGTGCAATCTCGGACAGGCGCTGGTTCAAATGGCTCACAGAGCGTATCTCACCAGACAGGCCGACCTCACCGACGGCAGCCAGATTGCTGCCGACCGGCAGATCCTTATAGCTTGACGCGATCGCCAGAATGACTGCCAGATCTGTGGCAGGCTCGTCCAGCCGCAGGCCGCCAACCACATTGATGTACGCGTCGCAGCCCGACAGCGAAAAACCGGCACGCTTTTCCAGTACGGCCAGCAGCAGCATGGCGCGGTTATAGTCAATGCCGTTGGCGTTTCGGCGTGCGCCGCTGTAGCCCGACGGTGTGACAAGTGCCTGCACCTCGGCCAGGACCGTGCGCGAACCCTCCATGACGCCGACAACGCAGGTACCGGGCGCGTTGATCGGGCGCCCGGACAGTAACATTTCTGATGGATTTGTCACTTCTCGAAGCCCGGAATCTTCCATTTCAAAGACGCCGATCTCGTTTGTCGACCCAAATCTGTTTTTAGCCGCGCGCAAAATACGGTAAGACATGCTCTGGTCGCCCTCAAAGTACAACACACAGTCGACCATGTGCTCAAGCACTTTCGGTCCGGCAATGCTGCCTTCCTTATTAATATGGCCGACAACGAACGCCGTATAGCCGCTGTCTTTGGCTGAGCGCATGATGCGCATCGTGCACTCGCGCACCTGGCTGATGCTGCCGGGCGTCGAGGCTGTCTCGGCGTCGTACATGGTCTGAATGGAGTCGACGATCAAGACGGTTGGCTGCAGGTCATCGATCGTAGACAGGACGGTGTTCAAATCCGTTTCAGCCAGCACATAAATGCTGCCATGATCGACACCAAGGCGCTGCGCGCGCATTTTCAACTGGCGCTGACTCTCTTCGCCGGAGACGTAGAGAATCGTTTCCCGCTCGCTGATGCGCCCACAGAGCTGCAGCAGCAGCGTGGATTTGCCGATACCGGGTGCGCCGCCGACCAAAACCAGCGAGCCGCGCACGGCGCCGCCGCCGAGCACACGGTCAAATTCACCGATTCCGGTAGAAAAACGCAGTTCTTCCTCGACATCCAACTCTGAGATCAGCTTTGGCTGCGCGATACGCTTGGCGCGCGTGCCAAGCACCATTTTGGGCTCCTTCGGTGCCTCGACCAGCGTGTTCCACGCTCCGCACGCCGGGCACTGTCCCATCCATTTTGCCGTCTCATTGCCGCATTCCGAGCAATAAAAGACGGTTTTTGTACTCGATTTTGTTTTCATATAACCATTCCTGTTTGCGGCAATGACTGCCGGTATTGTAAGTAGGATGCGATGATCACAGCTGCCAGCTTTGTCTGGTAGACGCCGTCTTCAAGCTTTGCGCACTCGGATTCATTGGATAAAAAGCCGCACTCAACCAGCACTGCAGGGCAATTCACCTCGCGCATCAGGTAGATCTTCTCCGAGATCGGCACTGCGACGCGCCGGTTTTGCGGATCAAGATACGCGACGAGATTATCGTGCATCAGCGCGCCGAGCGTGTCGCTGCCGGGGCTCGCTGCATACAGCACCTGCGCACCCGACGGCTTCCGATCCGGATAGCAGTTCTGGTGGATGCTGATGAGCACGGCATTGTCTGTTCTGCGAATCAGCTCTGCGCGCTGGTGCTGGTCAGCCTTTTTCCGCTCTGCGATCGTAGTGGCATCGTCCGGATAGGCAATGTCCGGGCTGTCGCGTGTCATGATGACTTCAATGCCGGTCAGTTCCGCGATGGCGCGGGCGCGTAGCGCGATCTGCAGGTTCACATCTGCCTCCACGGTCCCGTTTGGCGCCACTGCCCCGCCGTCCTCCCCGCCGTGACCGGCGTCAAGGATCAAGACCTGTTTCTGATCTGTCCAGTTTGCAGCCGCTTCCGCGCGCCGGAGCTGCCAGTCGGCAGCAAACCAGCCGCCGAACACCACGATCAATGCCAACAGCACCACCAGGATCCGTTGATAGAGTAACTTTGTCACGGCGCTCCCCCCTCTTGCTATGGTATGCGGTGGGGATAGACGCTTATGACATGCCCTCAGAATATCATTTTGTGCCCGGCGCGTCAACCAAGGCATAGAAAAAGAGGCGCGCGGTCGGCCCACGCGCCTCATAAATATCGGTTTACTGAAGCTGCTTCAAAAACGCCTCCAGGCGATCCATGCCGGTCTCGATATTTTCCGTCGAGATCGCATAGCTCAGGCGCACAAAATTCGGCGCGCCAAAGCCGCTGCCCGGCACAACAGCAACCAGGCTCTTTTCCAGCAGCAGCTTTGCAAAGTCATCACCGTTGCCGATGACCTGACCATCGATCTGCTTGCCGATGATCTGCTCCAGATTCATCATGACGTAGAACGCGCCGCTTGGCTTCAGGCAGCTGACGCCGGGCATGGCATTGATGCGGCGCACGATCAGGTCACGACGCTGCTCAAACACCTGACGCATCTGCTCTGCCTCGTCCTGTGGGCCGGAGAGCGCCTCGATGGCCGCACACTGGCACATGGTGCCCGGTGCGCCGGTCGAATGGCTGAGGTAATTGGTCATGGCTTTGGCCACCGGCGCCGGGGACAGTGCATAGCCGATGCGCCAGCCAGTCATGGCATAGGTCTTGGAGACGCCATTGATGAGGATCGTGTGCGCCTTGATCTCGTCACTGAGCGCGGCGACGCTGGTGAACGGCACGCCGTCATATACAAGCTTGTCATAGATCTCATCTGAGATGATATACAGGTCATGCTTGACACAGACATCGGCAACGGCTTTGAGCGCCTCTTTCGGATAGACAGCGCCGGTCGGGTTGGAGGGGTTATTGAGGATGATGGCCTTGGTCTTGTCCGTGATGGCCTGCTCGAGCTGCTCCGGCGTGAGCTGGAAGCCCTGCTCCTCGCTGACATTCACAACCACGGGCACGCCGCCGAACAGGCGCACCATCTCATAATAGCTGACCCAGTATGGGGCCGGAACGATCACTTCATCGCCCGGATCGACCAGCGCGGCCAGCGCGATGTAGACCATGTGCTTGGCGCCGCTGGCGACAACCGCCTGCGTAGCCTCGTACTCCAGACCGTAGTCCGCCTTGGCGCGGTCACAGATCGCCTGGCGCAGCTCGATCATACCGGCCGCCGGGGTATAGCGTGTCTTTCCGTCGCAGATTGCGCGCACGCCGGCATAACTGATGCGGTCTGGCGTGGCAAAATCGGGCTCACCGGCGCCAAAGCCGATGACATCCTTGCCTTCTGCTTTCATCTTCTTGGCCAGGGCGCTGACGGCCAGCGTTGCGGACGGGCTCACACCGGCAGCGATTTTGGAAAGTGCCTTCATAAACATCCCTCGTTTTCTTTAGAATTCTTGCCCATAGTTTACCACAGCATTGTGAAGAAAACAACGCAAACCTTACACAAAACACAAGCCGGAATCCGCGTCATTTTTGCCGGTTTGAGAAAAAATCTACTGCACCGTCCGCCGATATACACAAAGACGCAGCGCCTCCATGTCGTAGGCGCTGCGGCGCAGCGTGATGCAGCAGGCAACGATGATGATTTATGGTTGTGTGCTGACGGTTGTACGCATCATAGTGACCACTTGTCCATTTCCCTGCGGGCGGTGCTGGTGCACCGCCCACTTACTGAATCACCTATTTTCAGGGCTACAGGGCGGGACTTTTCGCTTTTTTGTCACTCGATAAGGGATCTTAACACCGCATCGACCATGATAAAAATTTTCTGCAGTATAGTCACCCAGACATCCGTCTTTCACCGGAAAGACGCAGCGTTGATGCTCGTGAAACCATTCTCCTGCATACTCCATCTCCCTGTACCAATTATCTATAACCTGATCCGGCAGGTAGCGGAACGTCTCTCGGGTCATATAGAAAACCTGATCTGCCTTCGGTGTGAGAAAATAGCATTCGTATATCTGAATTCTTCCATTTACGTCATACCGGCAAATGTTTACTGCACTTGCATTGTTAGCATTATCTATCTCCACACCCAACGTCACTCCTGTATCGTACAAGATATACTCCTTTGAGCAGTGCATGTGCTCAACAACAATAAGCCGCTCTGCCGCATCAAAGCCGTATATGTGTGATAGTCTTTCCTCCGACGGCCGCTTCTTGCAAAGGCGGCCACGTTTTGTGTTGCCGAGCCAGAGATCTTCCGTCAAGCTTGGACAATAGTAGCCACGATGCATCGTACCGCCTGCGCAATACTGCTGATAAACGACCTGAGATTTCTGTTTCTGCAATTCAGCTGCCGCGTCGATCTCTTTTGCCAGCAACGCCCGCATGTAATCACGAACGAAGTCCATGCTTCGCCTCCTTTCTTAAAATTTAGGGGTAATTCCATCCAATACAACGAGGTCGAGCCGTCGTTATAGATCATGGCGAACGGCTGGTTGCAATCGTCATAGACAAACTCGTGGGACTTCCATGACCACAGTTTACCATTGCATCAGTGCAAATTCAAGAATCATCATGATTCTTGATTTCAAGACACAAATCCTGAAATCAAGAACAGAAGCAACATAAACAGGCATCCGGCGCTTTGCCGGATGCCTGTTATAACGATTTGCTATTCTCAAAAAAGCGTCTGCAAGCCAGTTCCCGGACACCAGACAGAGCTCTTGTCACAAAATAATACAGATCAGTGTTCCGCTGCCCTCGTTGACGACACGCTGCAGTGTCTCCTGCAGCTTGCTAACGGCTTTCGTCGGCAGGCAGCTGAGCTTTTCCTCCACGCCTTCCTGCGCGATTGTATAGATCGGCTTTCCGAAAATGTTGGACTGCCAGAGCTGCTCGACATCCCCGTCAAAGCCCTGCAGCAGGAAGCCGAGGATCTCGCTCGAGGCGTTCTCTCCGCCGATCTCCGGCGCGACTTCTGTCTCAATATTGGTCTGGAACATATGAATGGCTTTGGCGCGGGCCTTGAGCCGGACGCCGTAGCGCCCGCCCTTGCGGACGATCTCCGGCTCTGCCAGCTGCAAGTCACCGGCCGACGGCATAACGACCCCGTAGCCCTTGCTGCGTACATCCTCCAGTGCGCCGCGGATGTGCTGATAGTCGGCCTGGATGCGCCCCATTTCCGCCAGGAACGAGATGAGCTCCCCGTCACTGCGCAGCGCAACGCCCGCCTGCTCGCTGATGATGCCGTAGTACAGCGCGCGTGGAAATGAGAGCACATAGCAAACGGCCCCGGTGTCCACGGAGATGTTTTCCACGTCTGCCGTTTCCAGCAGCTCACTGTCTGCAAGCGCCTGTGCCGCGCGGCGCGCGTCACGCAAGCGGTGCAGCGACGGCATTTGTTCGCGCAGCAGCGCATAGAGCTGCTGCTTCGTCTCGTTCTCAGGCGGCAGTACATCCATCCACTCCGGCATGCGAAAGCAGATCTCCGTGACCGGAAATTCGTACAGGACCGAGCGCAAAATCTCCAGAACATCCTGCTCCGTCAGCTCCAGACAGTTGACCGGCAGGCAGGCAGCATCGTACTGTTCCTGCAGCTGGGCAGCCAATGTTTGTGCAGTCTCCCCCGCCGGATCGGCCGTGTTGAGCAGGATGAGAAACGGCTTTCCGATGTCCTGCAGTTCTGCGACGATGCGCGCTTCCGCCGCGGCATAGTCCTCCCGCGCGAGCTCAGTCACGCTGCCATCGGTCGTGACGACAATGCCGATCGTCGAGTGCTCGCGGATAACTTTGCGCGTCCCTTCTTCCGCCGCTGCGCGCATTGGGATCTCATGATCGTACCACGGCGTCGTGACCAGGCGCTCTTCCCCGTTTTCATATTGACCGTTCGCGCCGGGGATCATGTATCCAACGCTGTCGATCAGGCGCACGGAGGCGCGCACGGACGCGTCCAGCTCGATCGAGACGGCATCTTCCGGGACGAACTTCGGTTCTGCGGTCATGATCGTCCGGCCGGAGCCGCTTTGCGGCAGCTCGTCGCGTGCGCGCTCCCGCACATATTCATCGGTGATATTCGGCAGTACGAGCGTTTCCATGAATCGTTTGATGAAGGTCGATTTCCCGGTGCGCACCGGGCCGACAACGCCGATGTAAATATTCCCGCCGGTACGGGCGGCAATGTCTGCGTAAATTGAAGAATTGTCCATTCTGTCGTCCTCTCCTCATCAGTCTTACCAAAACTGTATGAGGCCTGGGACGAGAATATGCCGCCGGAAGAACACCGGCGGCATACATTATGGACAATATGTCTGCACTGTCTGATGGTGCACCTGGCTAATGGTGAACGCGACGTTCGGAAACCGCTGCTGAAGCTTGGCCTGCAGGACCGGGATGACCACATTTTCCGTGCAGAAATGGTCGGCGTCGATCAGATTGATGCCGAGCTCCTTGGCTGCAAGAAACCGGTCGTACTTCACATCCGCCGTCACAAACGTATCGCAGCCTTTTGCAGCCGCCAGCTCCAGCATATTCCCGCCGGAACCGCCGCAGACCGCGAGCCTTTCTACCGGCGAACCGCCGTCCACGTACCGCAGGCCGTTGGCATGCAGGCGTCCGGCAACATAAGGCAGAAATTCCGCCATGGTCATGGGTCTCTTCAGCTTCCCGATGCGTCCGCAGGTAAGCGCGCTCCCGTCAGCTGCCGCACCGGCCGGTTCCAGACCGCCCGTGACCTCCGCACCCAGCGCCGCCATAAGCGCGTCATTGACGCCGCCATCGGCAATGTCCAGATTCGTGTGCATGCAGATGGCGGAAATGCCGTGCCGCGCCAGTACCAGCACCTTACGTCCGGCGAGATCATCCGTCGTCGCGTGCCGCAGCGGCGTAAAGATGAGCGGGTGGTGCGAAACAATGAGCTGCGCGCGCAGCTCGACCGCTTCCGCGATTACATCATCCGTGATGTCCAGCGCCAGCAGCGTCTTTTTCACCGCAGTGCCGCCGTCACCGACCAGAAAACCGGCGTTATCGAAGTCCATCTGATACCGTACCGGCGCGATCTCGTTTAAGAAAGCGTAAATGTCGTTTACGATTGCCATGTCTGTACCTCCTTCAAACAGGTCTCCAGCTCGCTCAGGCGCGCATCAAGCGCCGCGAGCGCCGCTTCCGGCGTCTGCTTTGCGTGCACCATGCCGGCACGTGCACGCTTTTGCCGCCGAATCTCTTCCTTCAGGTGCTCCGGCAGCAGCGGGTCACGGTGCCGAAGCAGCAGCTGTTCCACCGTGCATGACTGTGCAGCCACTCGCCCGAGTACACGCAGGACAAGATACCGTTTCCCGGCATCGCGGCACAGGGCTGCATCCTCGATCGTAAAGCCGTTGTGCCAGAGCCAGTCAGCAAGCTCCGCAGCCTTACTCTGCGGCTGCAAAATGAGCCGGCGTCCCTCCCGCAGCCATGGCGCCGCCGCCAGAATCGTGCAGATCGTCTCCCCACCCATACCGGCAATGGTGATAACGTCCGCTGCCTGCGCGCCCGAAAACTGCAAACCGTCCGCCTGCACGAACCGAAAGCGCTCTTCCAGATCGTAGGCAGCGGCAGACTGTCGAGCGTTGGCGAGCGGGCCGGCATGAATGTCGGCCGCGATGGCCGATTGAATGACGCCGCTTTGCAACAGCCAGACCGGTAAATATCCGTGATCCGTGCCAATATCCGCAGCGCAGGCACACGGCGGCACAAAGTCCGCGACCATCTGCAGGCGCGGCGACAGGCGAATGTGGTCCATAAATCTCTCCCCAAAAACGCCAAAAGCCGGCATATCGCCGGCTTTTGATCCTCGTCTGTATCTCTCTCTTACAGGCTCTCCAGATAGGTGCGCAGCTGCTCGAGGAACGCGTCCGGGTCGACGTCGTGTGCGAGGCAGGCCTGCTCCAGCGTTTCGCCGCTGGCCATGGCGCAGCCGAGGCAGTGCATACCGATGTTCTGGAACACGGGCATGGCTTCCGGCGCGTTGGTCAGGATCTCCGAAATCATCGTATCTCTGGAAATTTCAAACATAATTTTTTACCTCCGGTAGTTTGCTTGTGAGAAAATGATTGGGTCGCACGAAGCGCCCCAATCATTTTAACCAGTTTATCTGCTGATTAGTGCTGCTCTCTCATTTTCGCGAAGCACTCGCTGCAGTAGACAGGACGGTCAGACTTCGGCTCAAACGGAACTCTGGCCTCGCCGCCGCAAGCAGCGCAGGTGGCCGTGAAGAACTCGCGGGGACCGCGGGCGGCGTTCTTGCGCGCGTCACGGCAGGCCTTGCAGCGCTGGGGCTCATTCTGGAAGCCCTTTTCCGCATAGAATTCCTGCTCACCGGCGGTGAAAACGAACTCTGCGCCGCACTCTTTGCACTTCAACGTTTTGTCTTCGAACATGATAAATCCTCTCTTTTGAAAAACTTGCCTATCGGCTATATTGCGCTCAGCTTTTGCTGAAGTCGCTGAAATTGGGGAGCCGCGCCAGTTTGCGGCGGATCCGCTGCACGGCATTGTCAATGGATTTTTCGGATTTATTTGTCTCGGCTGCCATTTCTGCATAGGACAGGCCGGACAAATACAGCCGAAGCACCCGCGCCTCAAACGCTGACAAGTACCGGGTAAATGCGGACAATAGCTCTTGTTCACTCTCTCTGGCCAGAACCTGCTCCTCAGTAACACGACAATTTGCTTCCGGATAGGTGGATGCCTGGGTCTGTGATTCTTCTGAGAGGATGCTGTCTAGGGAAATGCCGCTGTTGAGCGGAGAATGCTTCTGCCGGGAAGCAGACTTGATGGCGCTGTAAATGCGGTTGCTGATACATACTTCCGCATAAGCTTTGAAAGGCACATTGGACGCCGGGTCATACTGCCGGATCGCCGAGAGCAGACCAAGCATCCCCTCCTGAATGAGATCCTCGCTGTCACCACCAGCGAGAAACAGCGGCCGCGCGCAGATACGCACCAAGCGGCTGTAGCGCTCAGCAAGCGCTTCCTCGGCGGCAGTGGCCCCGCCACTCACCTGCGCCAGCAGCTCTGCATCGGACAGTTGGGAATCATCCATCATAGCCTTTTAAACTCCAATACCACACAAAACAAATTATAGCTAAAATCGTTGAAAAGTCAATACATTTTTGTACAAAATGCACGTTATGTACGTTTTCGGCGACCTTCAGCATTTTTTCAGAGATCGATCTCCTGCTGGCCGATATATTCCAAGCCAAGGTGCTCGTAAGCGCGGCGTGTGACGCAGCGGCCTCGTGGCGTGCGCGTCAGGAAGCCCTGCTGCAGCAGATACGGCTCATAGACATCCTCGAGCGTCACGGCTTCCTCGCCGATTGTCGCCGCAAGCGTCTCCAGGCCAACCGGTCCGCCATGATAAAACTCGATGATGCTGCGCAGCATGCGCCGGTCCGTCGCATCGAGCCCCATTTCGTCCACTTCGAGACGCAGCAGAGCGGCGTTGGCAACTTCTTTCGTGATGATGCCGTCAGCGCGTACTTGCGCATAGTCACGCACGCGCTTGAGCAGGCGGTTGGCGATACGCGGTGTACCGCGCGAGCGCGAGGCGATCTCGTACGCGCCGGCGCTGTCAATCTCCACCTTGAGGATCCCGGCGCTGCGTTCCACGATCTTTTGCAGCTCAGCCGGGCTGTAGAGCTCCAGCCGCAGATTGACGCCAAAGCGGTCGCGCAGTGGCGCGGTCAGCTGCCCGGCGCGCGTGGTCGCTCCGATGAGCGTGAAGTGCGGCAGATCCAGCCGGATCGAATTGGCAGACGGGCCCTTGCCAATGATGATGTCGATTGCATAGTCCTCCATGGCCGGGTAAAGGATCTCCTCCACCGCGCGGTTGAGCCGATGGATCTCGTCCACAAACAGGATGTCATTTTCCTGGAGATTGGTCAGCAAAGCCGCCAGATCGCCGGCCTTTTCGATGGCTGGGCCGGAGGTAATGCGCATATTCACGCCCATCTCATTTGCGATGACGGCAGCCATCGTCGTCTTGCCAAGACCCGGAGGTCCGTAGAGCAGCACGTGATCGAGCGGCTCACCGCGCAAACGCGCCGCGTCGATACAGACCTGCAGATTCTCTTTCGCTTTTTCCTGACCGGTATAATCCTTCAGCAGCCGCGGGCGCAGAGAACCCTCGCCGGAATCTTCCGGCAGTACGCGGGAAGATGTGACGACCTCCTGCTGGGCGTCCTCGGAAAAACTGATGCTCATATGCGCTCCTCCCTGCTTACTGCTGCATCATGGCGCGCAGCGCGGCCTTGATGATCTGATCGGCGCTCATGCCCTCGATAGACGGCAGCTTGCGCAGTGCCGTATTGATCTCCGGCATACTGTAGCCAAGCACCGTCAGACCGGCAATCGCATCGCTGCGCGCGGCAGAAGCCGCATCCGACGCGGGCACCGCCGGCATCAGGTCCGCAAAGTCGACGCTCGCGCTTTCCTTGGCCATCTTGTCCTTGAGTTCGAGCAGGATGCGCTGCGCAATGCGCTTGCCGATGCCGGGCGCGCTCGTGAGCGCCTTTTCATCGCCGTTGAGCACCGCCAGCGCCAGCCCATCCGGCGTGTTGGACGAAAGAATCGACAGCGCCGCCTTCGGCCCGACGCCGGAGATGGCAAGCAGCAGCTCAAAGCAGTGCTTCTCGCTCTTGCTGGCAAAACCGTAAAGATCATGTGCATCTTCGCGGATGATCTCGTATGTGTAGAGCTTGACGCGCTCGCCGGTTCTGACGCTGCTGATCGTGTTCAGGCTGGCGTTGAGCGCGTAGCCGACCCCGCCGCACTCCAGCACGACCAGATTCGGTTCGATATCGGTAACGACACCGTTTATGTGGTAGAACATGGGTCAAATTTCTCCTGTTGATGGATCAAAGATGTGGCGCTGCGCGCATGGCAGAGTGCGATGGCGACGGCATCCGCCGCATCATCTGGTTTCGGGACCGACTGCAGGGACAGGATGCGGCGCACCATGTCCATGACCTGCTTTTTGTCCGCGCGGCCGTAACCAACGACTGCCTGCTTGACCTGCAGCGGTGTGTATTCATAGATCTGCAGCCCGGCCTGATGGCCCGAGAGCAGAATGATGCCACGGCCATGGGCGACAGCAATGCCGGTCGTGATATTTGTGTTGAAAAACAGCTCCTCGACCGCCATCACCTCCGGGTGAAACTGCGCGATGAGTTCATTCAGGTCCCGGTAGATCTGGTCAAGCCGGCTGGAAAGCTGCGTTTTGGCCGGTGTCGTGATCACGCCGCAGGTCAGCAGCCGCTGGCTGCGCTTTTCCGCATCCAGCACCGCGAAGCCGACTGTGGCAATGCCGGGGTCAACGCCAAGGATCCGCATAAGCATCACTCCAATTAAATAAATATAGCACATTTTCGTCCTGCAAGCAACTGCCGGGAAAAGAAAAAGCGCCCCGAATGTTTCGGAGCGCTTGAAAACCAACTGACTACGCACGCGGGTGCGCTTTGTTGTAAACATCCTTGAGCTGCTTGCTGACCAGATGCGAATAAATCTGCGTCGAGGAGATGTCCGCATGGCCGAGCATTTCCTGAATGGCGTGGATATCGGCACCATTTTCCAGCAGATGTGCCGCGAAGGAATGACGCAGTGTGTGCGGTGTGATCGTCTTTTCGATGCCGGCCTTGGTCTGATAGTTCTTGATGAGCTTCCAGAAGCCCTGACGCGACATCCGTTCCCCGCTGACATTGACAAACAGTGCCTGTTCATCCGGCGCAGCGATCATCTGCGGGCGGATGAAGTTGATGTACTCCGTGAGTGCGCGCACGGCTGCCGGATACATAGGGATCATGCGCGATTTGTCGCGGCCCTGGCAGCGGATAACGCCTGCAGAAAGGTTCACGTCCGTAATGTTCAGCGAGATCAGCTCGCTGACGCGGATGCCGGTCGCATACAGCAGCTCGAGCATGGCGCGGTCACGGTAGCCCTTGGCGTCCGTACATTCCGGCTGCGCCAGCAGCAGCTCGACTTCCTTGCTCGAGAGGATCTGCGGCAGCTTCTGCTTGGCCTTGTCCGGCACGAGCTTTCCGGTCGGATTATGCTGCACATAGTGATTATTGAGCAGAAACCCATAGAAATTTTTCAGCGATGCGATTGCCCGGGAAACCGTGGCAACAGACTTGCCGTTGCTGCGCATCCAGTCGATATATTCACACAGCTCTTCCTCTTCCGCAGAGCCGAGGTCGGCGTCCGTGTGTGCATGCAGGTATTCGCTGAGTTGGCGGATATCCCGCAGGTATGAGGAAATCGTGTTTTGCGAGGAGCGCTTAACGTCGCGCAGATAGGATTCGAACAATTCCATTCCGTCGGAATCCCGCATGACGACTTCCCCCTTTCCAATCAGATTTCATCCACAGTGACCACAGGTCACAGAATAAGCCGTGTGAAAAATGGTACCGCATAGCACGCAGCGGCCGCAGCCGCCAGCAGCAGGCAGAACACAAGCGCCAGCTCCCGAGAATATCGCTCCGATGTCACGGGAACCGGCAGGCCGCGCCGCTGCTCGAGCAAACGCACAGACATCTGCGCGCAGAGCGTGCCGAGCAGAAACAGCGCCGGCACAAGAAAAACGCCAGGCAGCCCGACCGCAACGCATGAGAGCCAAAACGCATGGTCGCAGCCGGAATTCAGGAAGGCAGCCGCCGTACACGCGGACAAAAAGCCTTTAACGCCGAAAACGGCCGGTATCAGCAAAAAACCAAGATAAGATGTAGACAGCAGCAAAAACGCAAAACCATAGGCGCACGAGACACACAATTCCGGCAGCAAACCACCGTACAGCGTCCCGCCCGCGCCGCTGCTGCTCAAAAACGAAAGAACCGGATTCGACGGCTCCGGCAGCGTAGCGTTGGCGCCGAAGCAGCAGCCAATCACATAACCTGCCGCCATACCAATCGCGATCAGCGGCGGCAGCGGAAAGTGAGATGCGGCCGGTTTCCGGCGCACATGCAATCTGTTATGTCGCACATTCATCACCACTGACAGCTTATGAAAGTGCGCTCATAACATGACAATTTACATAACGCATTGTAGACATAATATAATACAAATCAAAAATGTTATCAAGTAGTTCGTCAGAATTTGTTCATTTTTGTTTATTATGACAAGAAATTATGTTAACAATATTATGTAAACCTTGTAACTGAGCAGGGCGAGGTGCTCAGTGCTTTCAGCATTGTATGACTATATTTCGGTAATCGCAGCACCAGATACGCAATATATAGGTAATCACGTTATAATTATGTAAACCGGTTGCCTGATTACAATGCGTAATTTCTCTTCTGTTTCCGTTTTTTCTTCTTTGTTCTATTTCGTAACTTTTTATGAAAAATGCACGAACCAGCGATTGCGGCAGCCAGCGTGGTCAGCAGCGTAACGCCGGTAGCGGCGCAAAAAATCTGCGCTCCGACAGCCGCTTTCAGAATGAGATATCCGATCGCCCACATTACCCACGTCATGGCTCCACCAAGCGCCCTCCCCTGCTCCGGCCGCGGCGAGAATGCGCCGGCCGCTAAGCACGCGAGTGCACAGCAAATGAGCGCCACAAGCCGCGCCTCTACCTCCGGCACCAGTTCGCAGTTCATCGCAAACGCAGCCAGCCAGCTCAACAGCAGCGTGAGCCCAAGTCCGGTCAGGGCAGCTGCCGCCGTGCGCGAGAGCATCGGCAACCATTTTTGTTCCGTATTCAAAAAAACACCCCCTGCAGAACGTATGCATCACAGCATATTCCTGCAGGGGGTGAATCATTCCGAAAGCAGCTTTACACCTCGGGGCCCTTCGGCTCCTCGTGCTTCGGCTCTTCCTTTTTTGTTTCTTTCGCTTTCTGCTTGGCAGCCTTGCGCTCCTGCGCTTCCTTGGCAGCCTGTGCCTCAGCGCGGGCATTCGTGGAAATGGCCCACTTGGCAACCTGGATGCGAACCTGATCCTCGCTGGTCTCGAAGGTCACGCTGTCGTCCGTGACGTGGACGACTTTGCCCATCATACCGCCGATCGTGACAATATCGTCACCGACTTTCAGATTGGAACGCATTTCATTGAGCTTTTTCTTCTTCTTGTTCTCCGGAAGGATCAGGAACAGATAGAAGATGACAAGCATCAGAACGATCATGATAATGGATGAATATCCGCCAGAGCTTCCCATGGTTTTACCTCCGTATAAAGATAAAGATATTATATCTGTTTTGCTATGCAAATGCAAGCATTAAATGCGCGTATCCAGTACGGATGAGTAATTTTTCCGAAACGTCTCGTACTCCCCCGCCTCGATCGCCGTGCGGATACGTGCCATGAGCGTGTTATAAAAATACAAATTATGCATCACGGCAAAGCGCATGGCCAGCATCTCCTCCGCCTTGAACAAATGGCGCAGATAGGCGCGGGAATACCGCCGGCAAACCGGGCAGTCGCACTGCGGGTCGATCGGCTGCTCATCGCGCTGATATTTCTCGTTTTTGATATTGATAACGCCCGACCAGGTGAACAGATGTCCATGGCGGCCATTGCGGGCCGGCATGACACAGTCGAAAAAGTCCACGCCGCGCGCGACGGATTCAATGATGTTCCCCGGCGTGCCGACGCCCATCAGGTAGCGCGGCTTGTCAGCCGGCATATAGGGCTCGACGGCGGCGATGGTGTCATACATCTCCTGCGTCGTCTCCCCCACCGCAAGGCCGCCGATTGCATAACCGGCCAGATCAAGATCCGCGATCTTCTTCATGTGCTCAATGCGCAGATCCTGAAAAATCGTGCCCTGATTGATGCCGAAGAGCACCTGACCGGGGTTGACTGCATCGTCGCGGCCGGTATAATCCGCGAGCGCCGTCTTGCAGCGCTGCAGCCAGCGATATGTCCGGTCGCAGGAGTTTTTCACATAATCGTAGGGCGACGGGATCTTGATGCACTCGTCAAATGCCATCGCAATGTCAGAGCCGAGGTTTGCCTGAATGCGCATGCTCTCCTCCGGCCCCATGAAGATGTGCCGGCCGTCCACATGGCAGTTGAAGGCCACCCCCTCCTCTGTGATCTTCCGCAGCTGCGCCAGAGAAAAAATCTGAAATCCGCCGCTGTCGGTCAGGATCGGTTTGCCCCAGGTCATGAATTTGTGCAGGCCGCCCAAGTCGCGAATCAATTCATCACCGGGGCGCACGTGCAGATGGTAAGTGTTGGACAGCTCGACCTGACAGCCGATCGTCTCCAGATCCTCTGCCGAGAGCGCGCCCTTGATCGCCGCTTGTGTGCCGACATTCATAAACACCGGCGTCTGAACCGTGCCATGCGGTGTCGTGAACACACCGCGGCGCGCATGGCCGTCTTTGCAAATCAGTTGAAACATAGCTTGTTTGCCTTTCTGTTGGTGTTGCCTACTTATTCTAACAGATTGCCGCATCAAGTCAAGCGTTCCCGGCAGATTTGCGTGTTACGTGTTAGTTGACCGTCGCTTTCTGCATCTGTTTTTTCAGCGCTTCCAGCCCCAGCACCACGGCAACGCCGAGCACAAACCAGAGAATGCAAAAATCAGGGAGCGTCATGACGCGCACTGAACTGGCGCTCTCAACAACATCATGTCAGAAGGAAAGCACTGAAGCTTCTGTGCAAAAAGATCACGGACCGCATGCCGGTCGCGCTGGGTCTGGAAAAGGTAACGGAGGAATTCCCGGAATATCTAGGGCCGAAAAACGTCGTGACGGATGAAATGGCGGAAGTCGCCGTCATCATGGACAAGCGCGTACCGATCGCGGCAGCAGAAGTCACCAAAAAGTGCGGCAAACCGCTCGCACGCACGGAAGAGCTGCTGGAAGAGCTGGCTCTGCGCGGTGTGATTGAATACAACTGGGAAAACGAAGATCATCACAAGCAGTACGTGCTGCCCATGTTCGTACTCGGCAGCGCAGAATATATGAATATGAATCTGGACACGGTCACGGCGCACCCGGAAGTGGCGACGATGTTCGAGCGGATGTCCCGTCTGCCGCTGGAAAAGATCACGCCCATGGTGCCGCCCGGAGGTGCCGGCATCGGCATGCACGTCGTCCCGGTCGAAAAAGCGATCCCATCGGAACAGAAATCGGTCGATCTGGAGCATCTGTCTCACTGGCTGGATAAGTACGACGGCAAGTGTGCAGTCGGCGCCTGCTCCTGCCGCCGTTCCCGCCGGGTCCGCGGCGAAGGCTGCAGCCATTTGGAAGAGGATATGTGCATCGCCGTCGGCGACATGGCGACCTACGCCATTGAGACCAACAAGGCCCGTCCTGCAACGCGCGAAGATGTCATGGAGATCCTGCAGCGTGCTGAGGACAACGGCTTTGTACATCAGATCACGAACATTGACGGTAAGGATAAGATCCTCGGTATCTGCAACTGCTGCGTCTGCTCCTGCTATGCGCTGCGCACAGCCAGCTGTTCAACACGCCGAACATGTCCGCTTCCGCTTACCGCGCGCACGTCGATCCGGAAAAATGCGTTGCCTGCGGCCAGTGTGCCGAGGTATGCCCGGCGGGCGCCGCCAAGCTCGGACAGAAGCTGTACACGAAGGATGGCCCGATCGTCTATCCGAAACAGGTACTGCCGGATGAGACCAAATGGCGCCCGGAGATGTGGAACGAAAATTATCGCGACGACAATCCGTCCGCCAACTGCTACGACACCGGCACAGCCCCCTGCAAGAGCAACTGTCCGGCACACATTGCCGTTCAGGGCTATATCCGCATGGCAGCCGAAGGCCGCTACATGGATGCGCTCAAGCTCATCAAAAAAGAGAACCCCTTCCCCACCGTCTGCGGCCACATCTGCAACCGCCGCTGCGAACAGGCCTGCACCCGCGGCAGCGTGGACCGCGCCGTTGCCATCGACGAGATCAAGAAATTCATCGCAGAGCAGGAGCTGCATGCCGACAAGCGCTACGTGCCGAAGATGCTCAATCAGCGCAACATTCCGTTCACGGAGAAGATCGCCGTCATCGGTGCCGGTCCGTCCGGCATGGCATGCGCCTACTATCTGGCCGAAAAGAGCTACCCCGTGACCGTGTTCGACCGTAATCCGGTTCCCGGCGGCATGCTCATGCTTGGCATTCCGAGCTTCCGTCTCGAGAAGGAGGTCGTGAATGCCGAGATCGAAATCCTCACGGAGATGGGCGTAGAATTCCGGTGCGGCGTAGAAGTCGGCAAGGATGTTACCATCGCCCAGCTACGTGAGCAGGGCTACCGCGGCTTCTATGTTGCCATCGGTACACAAAAGAGCGCAGCGATCCGCTGCCCGGGCGAAACGCTCACGGGCGTGCTCGGCGGTGTGGATTTCCTGCGCAGCGTAAATCTCGGAGAACAGCCGGATATCGGCAAGGCTGTCGCCGTCATCGGCGGCGGCAACGTCTCCATCGATGTCGCCCGTGCGGCGCTTCGTCTCGGTGCGGAGAAGGTCTACCTTGTCTATCGCCGCGGCGAGAGTGAGCTGAAAGCCGACCGTGATGAGATCGAGGATGCGCTCGCCGAGGGCATGGAGCTCAAGCTCCTGCGCGCGCCGTCAGAAATCGTCGGCAAGAACGGCAAGGTCTCCGCGATCCGCCTGGAAATCATGGAACTCGGCGAGACCGACGCTTCCGGCCGCCGTGCCCCGGTCGGCACAGGCGAATATGAGACATGGAATGTGAACACAGTCATCGGCGCCATCGGTCAGCGCGTAGATTGGGGTGCGCTGCTTGACGGGGAAAACGTGGAGCTGCGCAAAAACGGTACTGCCGTCTGCGACGGTCTCACGCTTCAGATCGCGCAGCCGGATATCTTCGTCGGCGGCGACGTGACCACCGGGCCGAAATTTGCGATCGACGCCATTGCCGCCGGCAAGGAAGCCGCCATTTCCCTACACCGCTATGTACACGAGGGTCAGAGCCTGACGATCGGCCGTAACCGCCGCTCGTACCCCGAACTGGACAAGCGCAATGTTGCTCTGCCGACGGAGTGCTTCGATGCTCCGGCGCGTCAGGTGCCCGCAGCACTTTCCGGTGCGCAGGCACGCAAGACATTCCGCGACCCGCGCTGCACGTTCACAGAAGAGCAGGTCAAAATGGAAGCGTCCCGCTGCCTTGGCTGCGGTGTGAGCGTCGTTGATACCAATCGCTGCATTGGCTGCGGTGTGTGTACGACCAAGTGCGAGTTTGACGCCATCCACCTGCGCCGCGACCACCCTGAGGCAACCAAAATGATCCGCTCCGAGGACAAGATGAAGGCCATCCTCCCATACATGATCAAGCGCGCTGCCAAGATCAAAGTCTAAGAACTGCGCAGCAAGCACAGCTGAAGGCATTTATAACAGATAGATCCCCGCCGTCGCCCTTTCTGGCCACGGAGGGGATCCCACTTTTAAAGCGCCAAGCGCTCCGGCCGAAACGGCCGGGGCGCTTGTGCATTGCTGTGTGTTACTCGATCGCGATGGTGGTGTGCTTTGGAAGCTCCTTCGGCGCCGCCTTCGGGACGCTGATCTTCAGAATGCCATCCTCGAACTTCGCGGAGACATCTTCAGATCTCACATCGTCGCCGACGTAGAAGCTGCGGCTCATGGAACCAGCGTAACGCTCCTGACGCAGGAACTTGCCCTTCTTATCGGGCTCGTCCTTGTCCAAGCCCTTGGCAGCGCTGATCGTCAGGTAACCATCCTGCAGATCGACCGTCACTTCATCCTTCTTGAAGCCCGGCAGATCCACGTCCAGCTCGTAAGAGCCGTCCAGTTCGCGGACATCGGTCTTCATCAGATTTCTGGCATGCTTACCATACAGTTCACTGCTGACCTGCGGCATCAAGCGGCCGAAATCAAAGAAATCGGACAGCGAATCATCAAACAGGTTTTCACCAAAAATGCTCGGCAACATAAGTCATTCCTCCATTCAAACCTTTCGTAGGCGCTGGGGAAAAACTCCACGCGTTGGCGAACTCTGTTACCGTTTGTACAACAATGCCCGATCTCCGGAGGTCCTCTGAAGGTCCTCCCTCATCGATCGTCTTCATCATAGCACGCTTTTTAGCACTGTCAAGAGGAGAGTGCCAATATTCATAAAAGGCGCCATATTTGTTCACAAAATATGTGATTTTTACAAAACAGCACGCTTTTGGCAGGCTGAGCAGCCCGCAAAGCCGCAAATGAAACGGCTATTGCACCAGCAAAAAGGCACCGATACAAATCGCCGCGATCCCGAGGCATTTTTCCACGGTGATGCGTTCATGGAGCAGCAGCGCAGAAAAAATCAAAGACCATACATAAGTGATTGCTGTCAGCGGGTAGACGATCGAATAGGCATAGTGGTGCAAAAGCGCGATGTTCATCAATGCACCCGCAAGATAAAAACAGCCGCCGAGCCAAATTTTCGGTGTCGTGAAAACAGAACGGATCCCGGTGATTCTCACGGCCCCTGTTTTCAAAAAGAGCGCGCCGAGCGCACCGCACAGCGTCATGATAAGGACGCAGAAGAAAAATTTCATGGTTCTTTCACCCCGCTGCGTACGATCAGGATCAGGCCGAGAAGGATGGCAAGAAGACCGATCATCTTCATAACCGAAATGGATTCCTGCAGGAAAATACGCCCAAGCACAAAGGACAGCACATATCCGGCGCCGAGCATCGGGTGGAGAACGGAAAGATCCCCATAGTTCAGGGCAAGGAGCATAAGCAGCGCGCCGACGCCATAAAGAGCGAACCCTGCGAGAAGAAACAGAACGGAACCGGTCGCAGATAGTTTCCAGAAAAGCTGCCCAACGCAAGTGGAAAAGGAAGAAATGAGCATGAGCAGAACGCCGCGCAGAATCGGCCGCGTAGAATCAGATCGTTTCATAGTATCACACCAAATAAATGAGAGCGCCGATTATGAGCGCAAACGCCGCAATCAGGCGCAAAAGCGTTTTATCCCGAAAAATGACCTCAACGGGGTCACCGTCGGAATTGCCGTCAATGGTCAGGAAGTATTTAAGACACAGGCAGATAACAAGAGGAACTGTCCAGATCATGTATGTATTTGCCGAGTCTGCACTCCAGAGAGAGTAAAACACGATCGCAAGCGTCAAGCACATGTTCATGTTCTTGTTCAGGAAATCGTCGTTATAGTATTTCAGCACTTTTCGGGTCGTGTTTCGCTGCCGGCGCAATTCACCGCGGCGCTTACTCAGCGCCAGATAAAAGGAGATCGAAACGACAGTGAGATAGAGCCAATTTGAAATCACAACGCCGGTGATCGCCGAGCCAAAAAGCACACGCAGCAGAAAGCCGGAGACCAGCAGCGCGACGTCCAGAATCGGAACGTTTTTTAACCCGAAACTGTATCCGATGTTGACTGCCAGATAAATAATCATGCAGAGCCAGCCGCTCAGCGGGAACCGTATACCGATGCCGATGACAAGGATCGCAGCCGCAAGAATCGCAGCCATGATCAGCGCAGCGGGAATGCTGACCGCGCCGCTGGCGAGCGGGCGCAGACACTTCGTTGGGTGCTGCCTGTCGGAATCGATGTCCCGGATGTCATTGATAATGTATACCAGCGACGAAAGAAAGCAAAATGCCGCAAAGCCCGCAAGGCCGCTGCAGAACATCTCGCGTTCAAAAAATCGCCCGCTGAAAAAGAGCGGCAGCAGCACCAGAACATTCTTCAAATAATGTTTGGGCCGCAAAAGGTGGATGTAATCTTTCATGATATTACCCCTTTAGAAAATCCATCATTATCCGGCATCATTTTGACGTCTCCTGGGGGACGAACGTGATCGTAAAGTCGTTTGGGGTCTGATAGTAGTAGGCATACTGCATTTTGGGCGTGTCCGGTTCCCAAAGCCAGCGGTCGCTTGGATAGGCCTGCACCTCTACCGAGCGTTCGCCCCGGGCAATCGCGTCTTCAATGGCACTGCGCTGCTGCACATCGACCTGATGGAGCGGGTAATAAACGGACCAGTTAAAGACGATAACGGCCGCACATAAAACGGCACAAACCGGGAAAGCAAACTTGAAGTTCAGCTTGAGCCCCGACAGCAGCTCCAGAGCAACGGTCAGAAGAAATACATAGGAAATATATAAGCACCGCGGTCCGATGGGGTTTACAAACAGCAGTGGAAAAGCCGCGCAAAGCGCTGACAGCAAAAAATAGAACGCTTTGCCGCCGATGGCTTTTCGAAGACGGAAAACAGCGACCGCAACGAGCAAAAGCCACAGCAGACTGATGCCCACGGTCACCCGATCAGACCACGTTCTGAACAAAAAAGCAGCGCAGCAGCCAACCAAAAGAACAAATCCGATTTTCTCTGCCGCGGTCGGCTTCTGCGCGCGCAGAAGGTATGCGCCGAGCAAGGCGGTGATGGACAGATAGAGGACCGGGCAATCCGCCAGCAAGGCGTGAAACACAGTCCCGCAGTTATTGCGTGCCGACGTGAGCAGTCCGCGCAGACCGTGCGTAGCACCAATCTGGTAGTTTTCTCCTCGGAAAAAGATGTCCAGATAAGACGGTGATGCGAGCAGCAGCGCCGCTCCCATGACGGAACCGATGAGATAGCAAAGCAGCTCAGCCGAGCACTTTCTGTACCGGACGCATTGATAAATGTTGAGCGCAGCGGCGGAGCATACCACGTAAAACGTAACGTTCTCCACAAACAGCTGCGCGGAAAATGCAACGAAAAATAATGCAATGCTGCGCTTTATGGAGTTGCCCGCGGGCTTCCCGGCCCAGAGCTCCGGGATCAGGCACAGCGCAAGCAAAGCCAACGCAACGGGAGGAACATAGTTGAAATATCCGGCTGCCCACGGGTAGACTTCCCGGAACATGGTGCTGGGCAGAAACAGCACCAGAGCGGTGCACAGCAGCAGCCCGGAAGCGGTCCACTGTTTCGTGATACGGGAAAGCCAGACCACAAGGAGCAAAAGAATGCCTGCGCGCAGCACGTCGCGCACGATGGGCCTGCTCCCGGCGGTGTAAGCAAGGACGTTTCCGAGAATACGCCCGTTGGAGGTGCTCCATTTCTGCGCGACCGTCCGCACCAGATCCTGAACGCTGTGCAGAGACGCGCCCAGCCCCTCCCGGAACCAATCGTCACCCGTGAGTGGAAAAATGCGAAAAAGTAAAAAAAGCAGCACAGCCAAGATCACTGCGGTCACATAATATAGGGTGTTTGTTTTCTTCTGCACCTGATTTTCCTCCGTTTGATGCAAATTCTCAACATAGTGCGTTGGCACGGCAGCATGACACGGTGCTCGTGAAACCGTGTCACTGCAATTCACTGCGCCAAAGCGGGTGAATCACTGCTGTGGCAAAGCGATGTCACAAAATGAATCACCAACATGCGCTGCCCCATTTTGCAGCAGCCAGTCGATTTCCCGGTCAATACAGTGAATGCCCTCCGGGATCATCTCCAGCGGGCAGCCGACATAGCTCAGGCGCAGAAAACGCTGTGCGCTGCCGGTCAGGCTGAACACCGTGCCCGGCATGAGCTTGACCCCCTGCAGACGCAGCCGCTTCCAGAGCAGGACGGCATCAACGGCGTCCGGGATCTGCACCCAGAAAAACACACCGCCCGCCTGCTCCGGATATGGCAGGGACAGATGCTTTGACGCCCGGATCGCCTGCGACATGCAGCGGCGCTTGGACGCATACTGCGCGACCAGCCGCTCCAGATGCGCCGCATACAGCCCGCGCTGAAGATACAGCGCCAGCATCTCCCGACGTTTGCGCTCGCTCCAGCAGACATTCGACGGACATTGAAAGTGCGTCATCGTGTAGTAAAAATCAATGGGTGTCTGGTCAACCACGGCACGAATCGCGTCCATATCCGGCCCGTCCGCCAGCAGCGGTACGGTCACCACCCGCGCACCGGCGCGCTGGAAACAATGCAGCGCGACCGAATAGCTGGGGCCCTCTGCGAGCACGGCCGTGTTCTTGCCGACAAGCGCCTTGCAGATGAGGTCGATGCCCTGCTGGCTGCCGTTGACGACCAGAATGTCCTCATCCACAGCTGCGATACCGCGCGCAGCCAGATGCTGCCGCAGCGCCTGCGTGAGCGCGGGCGCACCGCGCGTCGGCGGATAGCGCAGGAGCGCCCCCGGCCGCTGCTGCGCCAGCTCATCGGCCAGCGCGACAAACTGCCGTGTCTCCTCCTGCGTTGCCAGCGGTGTGCTGGTGGCAAAATCATAGACGGGCCCGGTCTCCGACTGCCCTGCCTGAAAACTGTCGAGCACCACGCCGTCTGCAAAAAACTCAAAGTTATCCAGCGAAGGAAATCATACCATATATTGTGACGATTGAAATCATTTTTTCAGAAAATCAGAAAAGAAAGGAAACATCATCATGGCTCAGAAAACCTACGCTCCCGCAACGGCCGTCGTCCACGGCAACCACGTGCACAACGACTTTGGTGCGCTGTCCACGCCGATCTTCCAGACCTCCACCTTCGTCTTTGATTCCGCCGAGCAGGGCGGCCGCCGCTTCGCCGGTCAGGAGAGCGGCTTCATCTATTCCCGTCTCGGCAACCCCACCACCAGCCAGCTCGAGCAGAAAATCGCGCTGCTGGAGGGCGGCAGGACTGCACGGCGTTCTCGTCCGGCATGGGTGCCATCTCCGCCACGCTGCTGTCGCTGCTCAGCTGCGGCGATCACCTTGTGGCAGACAAAACGCTCTACGGCTGCACGTTCGCGCTCATCCACGAGACACTGCCGCGCTTCGGCATCCACGCCGACAGCATCGACATGACGGACATGGCGCAGGTGAAAGCAGCCATTCGCCCGGACACAAGGTCGTTTACTTTGAGACCACTGCCAACCCCAGCATGAAGGTCACGGACATCGCCGCCGTCGCGGACTACGCGCATGCACAGAATCCGGACTGCATCGTCATCGTGGACAACACCTCCGCCACGCCGCTGCTGGTGCAGCCGCTGAAGCTGTGCGCGGATGTTGTCGTGCACAGCGCGACCAAGTATCTCAACGGCCACGGCGATGTGGTCGCAGGTTTCTCGGTGGCGCGCAAGGAGATCATGGACAAGATCCGCATGATCGGTCTCAAGGACATCACAGGCGCGGTGCTCGGTCCGCAGGAGGCGTTTTTGATCCTGCGCGGTCTCAAGACACTCAAGGTGCGTATGGACGCCGTCTGCGCCAACACGCAGAAGGTGGTCGACTTCCTTGCCGGCTCCAAGTATGTGCAGAAGGTGTTCTATCCCAGCCTGGAGAACCATCCCGATCACACCGTGGCCACCCGCGAGATGACGCGGTTCGGCGGCGTTGTCTCCTTCGAGATGGGCAGCTTTGAGGAAGCCAAAAAAGTGCTCAACCACGTGCATCTGTGCGCGCTGGCCGTCAGCCTTGGTGACTGCGAGACGCTCATCCAGCATCCGGCTTCTATGACGCACTCCATGTGCACAAAAGAAGAGATCGAGGCTGCCGGCTTCTCGGATCGCCTGATCCGTCTTGCAGTGGGTTTGGAGGATCCTGACGATATCATCGCCGATCTGCAGCAGGCATTTGAAGCTGCGCAAAACTGAACCGATCCAGTAAAAAAACAGGTTTGCGATCGCGAGCCTGTTTTTTTATTTCCTCATTTGCAGCTGCCGGCATCGAGTCCGTCCGCAATGAACATCGCATCCCCAAACGAGAAGAACCGGTAGCGGTTTTCAACGGCGATCTTATATGCGTTGAGGATATGCTCCCGTCCGGCCAGCGCCGATACGAGCATGATGAGCGTGCTCTCCGGCAGGTGGAAATTCGTGACAAGCGCATCCATGCACTTGAATTGATAGCCGGGATAAATGAAAATGTCCGTCCAACCGGACTGCGCGCGGAGCGTTCCGTCCGCATCCGCAAAGCTCTCGACCGTGCGGCAGGACGTCGTGCCGATGCAGATGACGCGGCCGCCATTGGCCTTCGTCTCGTTGACCATGCGCGCCGTTTCCTCCGGGATGATGCAAAATTCCGAGTGCATCGGGTGATCCTCAATCTCGTCCTCCTTGACGGGCCGGAACGTGCCGAGGCCGACGTGCAGCGTGACGTAACCGATCTTCACACCCATGTCCGCAATCTGCTGCAGCAGTTCCTTCGTAAAGTGCAGGCCGGCCGTCGGCGCGGCAGCGCTGCCGAGCTCGCGGGAATAAACCGTCTGATAGCGCTCCTGATCCTGCAGCTCCGCCTTGATATACGGCGGCAGCGGCATTTTTCCCAGCCGCTCGAGCACCTCCAGAAAGATGCCGTCATAGTGAAACTGCACGATCTTGTTGCCGTCGGCGATCGCGTCGACGACCGTAGCGGTCAGTTCCCCGTCGCCAAATGAGAGCGCAGTGCCGGGCTGGGTCTTGCGGCCTGGACGGGTCAGGCACTCCCACTTGCCGTCGCCGAGGTCGCGCAGCAGCAGCACTTCGACTGCACCGCCGGTGCTGCGGTGGCCGAGCAGGCGCGCCGGGAGCACGCGCGAATCGTTGAGCACAAGGCAGTCGTTCGGGCGCAGAAACTGCGGCAGCTCGTAAAAATGGTGGTGGGCGACGGCGCCGGTCGTTTTATCCAGTGTCAGCAGCCGGGAAGCATCACGGCGCTCGAGCGGCGTCTGTGCGATGAGTTCCTCCGGCAGATCAAAATAAAAATCCGATTTTTTCATGCTACATAAGCTCCGGTATAATAGAAACTGATGATCTCTTCGTAGGTTTTGCCGTGTTCCTGCGCCATAGCTTTGGCGCCCCACTGGCTCATGCCGCAGTTGTGGCCATAGCCGCCGCCGACGACAGAATAAGCATCCGAGGCGGCATCATACTCCACGGTAAAATGGCGGCTGTTATAGCGCAGGCCGCAAACGCTCGTCAGGAACGTGCGCACAGCATCTTTGCTGTAGGTCTTGTCCCCGACCGTCACCGTCATGGCGTTGCCGATGGGCGTATAGGTGATGGAGACGTCCCCGACAGCAGCACGGGAGATGGACGTGCTCCAGCTTTTGCAATAGAAGTCGATATCTTTCTCATAGGGATCGACAACGCCGCGCAGGTACGGCACCGCCGTCACCCAGACATTTTCGGAGTCCTCGGTCGCACCGCCGTCCGCCGCGAAATAAAATGTCTCACAGAGCTTGCCCTCATAGCGGACAAACTTTCCTGCCGTCTCATCCACGGCGCGGTCGCTGTTGGCCGAGGCGTCCAGCGTACCGTAATAGACCTGACTGGTCGTCGTCCCCGTGACGTCAAAGCCGTAGGCCGGTGAGCCATTCATGTGCGAAGCAACATAGGTGCGCGCGCAGACCGCCTGTGCCTTGAGCGCCTCGAGCGGCCAGCCGCTGCTCATTTCATACGGCGTGACACCCTTGACATAGGGCTCCAGGCCGACGAAATTCACCAGCGTAAGCTTTTGCGGGTCCTGCGTACTGAGGCGGGAGAACTGAAAATCGCCGTAATACGTGCACGAGCGGGTGCCGCTGCGATCCTTGCACTCGGCCACCTGCGTAACGGCGGCGCCGCTGCCGCTCTGCGGCGCCAGCGAGAGCGAATACGTCGAGCCGCAGTCGAAACCAAAGAGGATCTGATCCGTGCCGCTCTTCACGACCAGCACGCTGCGTGCGCCGCCGGAGACAACGGAACCATAGGCCGTCGCCGCCGAATTTGACGCCGCATCCATGGATGTATAGCTGCCGACATGAACGCGATACTTCCCGTTATAGAATACCGGATAGCCCCCTCGCTCATCAGCAGCCGCCTGTGCGGCCTCAAAGCTGGCATAGATATCACTCAGCTGAACGTGATAACCGCCGAAGGTACTGTCCCCAACCGTGACGTTCGTGTCCGCGATGACGGTGACCGCACGCTCCGCCGTAGAGCCGACCGTTTGGAATACACGATCCGTATCATAGTATCCGAATGTGAAGCCGGAACCGGTCTGGATCTGCAGATGGAACGCATCCAGTGCCGTCGAACCGAACGCCAGGCCGACACGGACGATGCCATTCGGAATATTGGGCTGCTCATTTTCATATTCGCTGCCGCCGAGCAGCTGTGTGCCGCTTGCCGTGGCGGCATAAACGCCGCGCTCCGGCAGCTTCGCCGTGCTGCCGTCCGCGCCAATGGCATACGCATCCGCCAGCGCCAGCGTGCTATCGCCGTCATTGACGTAGTACGTCTGCGCACCGAAGGCCGACGTGCACGGCGCTGCAGCCAGCAGAACGACGGCAAGCAGCGCCGTTATCCCTCTTTTCAGGTTTGATCTCATAGCGCACCTCGCTGTTTCGTGAGTGTGGTCATACGCAAAATATGACACTTTATTATAATGATTTTCCACGCATTATGCAAGTGCTTTTCCATGGCAAAACGCCCCCGGTTTCTCCGGAGGCGTTGCAGTATGCAGGTCAAAAATGCAGGAACATTTTTGCAATGGAAAAATAGATCAGCAGCGACACGGCGTCCGTGATCGTCGAGATGAGCGGGCTTGCCATGACGGCGGGGTCCACACCGATCTTTTCCGCGATCATCGGCAGCAGGCTGCCCACGACCTTTGCGAACATGACCACGAACACAATCGTGCAGCAGACGGTCGCCGCGACCGACATCGTAACGGCGGTGTTGCCCAGCAGCAGCCGGTCAACAAGCAGCATCTTGATGAAGTTTGCCGCCGCCAGTGAAATGCCGCACAAAAATGCAACACGCAGCTCTTTCCAGATCACGCGCAGCGCGTCCGCCGGGGATGTATCGCCCAGCGACAGGCTGCGGATGATCGCCGTGGACGACTGGCTGCCGGAGTTGCCGCCCGTGCCCATGAGCATGGGCATGAATGACGCAAGCGCAACCTGCGTCGCCAGCGCGTCCTCAAAATGCGTGACGATCATGCCGGTAAACGTCGCCGAGAGCATGAGAAACATCAGCCATGGGATGCGGTTTTTCCAGATGTCCACGACGCTCGTGCGGGAGTAGGGCTTATCGGACGGCGTGATACCGGCCATCTTTTCGATGTCTTCCGTGGCCTCCTGCTCCATGACGTCGATGATATCGTCGACCGTGACGATACCGACGAGGCAGCCTTCCTTATCCACGACCGGGATCGCGATCAGGTCGTAGTTAGAGATCATGTCCGAGACCTCTTCCTGGTCGTCGGTCGTGGAGGCATAGATGACGTTCGTGTCCATGATGTCTTCGAGGATCACATCGTCATCCGACAGCAGCAGATCCTTGACCGTGACAACGCCCTCAAGCTTGCGCTTGGCCGACGTGACATAGCAGACGTAGATCGTCTCCTTATCCTCGCCGATCTTGCGGATGCGGGCAAATGCCTCACGCACACTCATGTATTTTTTCAGATCCACGAACTCGGCCGTCATGATGCTGCCAGCAGAGTTTTCAGGATATTTCAGGTACTGGTTGATGAGGTTACGCGTGGCGGGTGTCGCCGTGCGCATGACACGCTTGACAACGTTGGCCGGCAGCTCCTCCATCATGTCGACAGCGTCGTCGACGTACAGCTCTTCGATAATGCCGGCGAGCTCCGTATCGGTGATGGAGTTGATGATTGTCTCCTGCTCCTCGACCTCGAGGTTGGCAAACACGGCCGCCGCGATCTCCTTGGACAGGATGCGGAACACCATGGCCATCCGCTGCGGATTGTCCTCCCACAGCTCACCGAGAAACTCGGAAATATCAAACTCATTCATCTCGCCGAGCTTTTGACTCAGCGCCTTCATCCGGTGCTGATCCAGAAGTGCAAAGAGTTCGTCGTGCAGCGCCTCGTAATCTTCGTATTCCCGGTTCTGATCGTCCATCTCCCTGCCCCTCCTTTCCATCCGGTCTCAAAGAATCAACCGTTGAGGTATTCTTTCTGGCTGCAGCTCAGGCTGTCAATGGAAACGCCCATGGCCTTGAGTTTGCGGCGCGCAATGTTATCATCAATTTCCGCAGGAACCGACACGACGCCCGGTCGGAGCTGGCCGCGGGTGCGCACCAGATACTCTGCGCTCATGGCCTGCACGGCAAAGCTCATGTCCATGATCTCCGCCGGGTGCCCGTCACCCGCCGCCAGATTGACCAGCCGGCCCTGCGCAATGACATAAATCGTCTTGCCGTTCGGCAGACGGTAAGCATCAATATTGTGCCGCGCCTCATAAATTTCATCCGCGCAGCGATCGAGCGCCTCCATGTCGATCTCGACATTGAAGTGTCCGGCGTTGGAAACGATCGCACCGTCCTTCATCCGCTCGCAGTGCTCGAGCGTGATGACGTCTTTGCAGCCCGTGACGGACACAAAAATGTCGCCGATGGCGGCAGCGTCCATCATCGGCATGACCTCATAGCCGTCCATGACGGCCTCGAGCGCCCGGATGGGATCGACTTCGGTCACGATGACTTTCGCGCCGAGCCCCTTCGCGCGCAGGGCCACGCCCTTGCCGCACCAGCCGTAGCCGCTCACGACCACGTATTTACCGGCGACGACGAGGTTTGTCGTGCGCATGATGCCGTCCCACACGGACTGGCCTGTGCCGTAGCGGTTATCGAACAGGTGCTTGCAGTCGGCGTCATTGACCATGATCATCGGGAAGCGCAGCGTCCCGGCGCGATCCATGATCCGAAGGCGGTGGATGCCCGTCGTCGTCTCCTCGCAGCCGCCGATGACCTGCGGGATAAGGTCCGTGAACTCCGTGTGCATCAGATGCACAAGATCGCCGCCGTCATCAATGATAATGTTCGGCCCAACGGAGAGCACATTGCGCAGATGCGCCTGGTATTCCTCGTCCGTGCAGCCATAGACCGCGTGCACATCCATGCCCTTCGCTGCCAGTGCCGCGGCAACATCATCCTGCGTGGACAGCGGATTGGAGCCGGTGACGTGCATCTCCGCGCCGCCCATTTCGAGCACGCGGCACAGATAGGCCGTCTTGGCTTCCAGGTGCACGGACAGCGCGATCTTCAGGCCGGAAAACGGCTTTTCCCGCGCAAAATCGCTGCCGATATCGCGCAAAACAGGCATATGTGCTTCCACCCAGCGGATCTTCCGCTCACCGGACGGTGCCAGGTTCAGATCTTTGATCGTGCTCATAAAGGTAACCTCCCGCTGTAAAAATCGTTTTCGGCGCTTTATTCTAACACTTTCGTCAAGCGTTGACAACCGGTTTTTCCGCAGAAAACGCCCCGGAGGACATACGGTCCTCCGGGGGGGTGGAAATTTGTCCACTCACCAGCCGCAGTACAGGCAATAGCCGATGCCTGCCGCCAGCACACCGGCAATAGAGCACAGCCAAATCAGCAGGCCGGTGCAGGTTTTTTGCTGCGGCCTAGGTGCGGGTGTTGGCGGCACACGACCAACGGCATCGCGTGCCTGCTGCACCAGATCCGCTGCCGTGATGCCGCCGCAGGCAGCATCATCCCGCACAATATAAATAATCTGCTCAAACAGCGGACTTTCGGCCGCATCGACCACAACAACGCGGCGCGAAACGCCGTGGGCAAAGGCGATCTCGCCCGCGTCCGCCGGAAGTGGGAGCGGCTGCACGGTATCCTGCCGGCGGATGGGCTTGTTTTTTCGTTTCATTAGCTGCGCACCTCCACTTTCAGTGCCAGGGCGGTCATATCGTCGCTGCGCCCGTATTCACGGATCGCCGCGCGCACAACGCTGCCCGCCAGCGTTTTCATATCGCCGTCGTCCGAATCGCTCAGCAGCCTTCGCAGCCAGTCGTCGTGTCCGTCGGAGACGACGCCGTCGCTCGCAATCACGGCCACGCTGCCGGGCTTGAGATGCATGTGCAGCTCGTCCGGCGCTTTGCCGCTCTCCTGCTCGAGCCCGGGGGCAAAAGACGTGCAGCGCAGCTTTTTGAGCGCGCCGCCGGACTTGACATACGTCGGTGCAGCACCGTATTTATAAAAATCCGCCTCGCCGGTGAACAGGTTCATGCACATGAGATCAACGGTGGCATAGCCCCAGTTCTCCCCATCACGCAGGAGCATGGCGGAGTTGAGCAGCTTCATCGCCAGTGCCGGGCTGACACCGGAGCGCAAAAACTCCTCCAGCATACTGACCGTGCTGATGCTGCCGTCAGCCGCCGTCTCACCGCAGCCCATGCCGTCGGACAGGATCACGCACAGCTGCCCCGCGTCCGTCTTAAAATAGGTACCACGGTCGCCGGAGACAGTCTCCCCCTTCTTTCGCATGGACGCAATGCCGACGGAGACCGCCAGCGGCTCCGCCTCGAGCAGAAGCAGGCTGTCGTCCCGCGCGGCGTTTTCCGGCATGCACAGGCGCACGCCCAGTGTTGCCGAGAGCTTGTCGAGAAAGTCCGGCAGCTCCAGCAGCGGGCGCAGATAGCGGCTGTCGATCGTAACGCGTAGGCGGCCCGTGCTCTCGCGGAATACGGCCGCGTCCGCTTCCACGCCGATGGTGCGAAGCCAGCGGATCAGGCGCTGCTCCGCCAGCGGGTCTGCGCCGTAGCTGCTGTCGAGCTCGCGGGAGACGTTCGTGAGCACCTGCGCAAAGTCGGCGTACTGCTCCCAGAGCACGGTGCGGTTTTCCTGCAGCATTTCCTGCATCCGCTGCCGGTAAGCACGCAGACGCAGTTCGCCGTTGACGACCTCGGTGTACTCGTGCAAATGGACGCAGCGATCACGAAAATACGGCGGGAAATCCTCCGGCAGCAGCCGGCCACGCGCATGAATGCGCCGCGTGACATCATTCATGACGTTGAAAGTGTCGAGCGCCCGGCGCGTCCAGCACTCCTGCTGCAGTTTGCACCGGCAGCAGACGCGGTCGGCCGCGCGGTCAAACACTTTCGCGACATCGGCGTCATTTTCTGCGGTATAAGCCGCCTGACTTGCCGTGTCATGCAGCTGCTGATACGCGTGCGCAACACCGCCGACGCGCGCGGCGACATAGCGGCGCAGACCGGACTCCCCGCTCCCGCCGCGCAGCGGCTGCAAAAAAGCGCCGACAGCTATCACGAACTTCTTCGGTATGATCACGTACGCGCCGACGGCGAGCACCAGCTCCACACCCGCGCCGATGCGCAGTTCCGGAAGCGGAATGCAAAACAGCGTCAGCAGGTACGCCGCCGCAAAAACAAGCAGATAAAACCCGCGCCGATGCTTGCAAAACTGCCCGGACAGCAGTCCGGCAGCGGCATAGATGACCGAGAACAGTACGCCTGCACCGGCGGCCACATCCATGGCAATGCCGAGGATGAGCCCTGCTGATGCTCCGCACAGCGCGCCGCCCGTCCCGCTGATGATGATCAAAATGAGCACCGAGAGCGCCCGGCCGACTGACAGCGTGTCAAACAGCAGCAGATTGTTCACGCCCATGAGCAGGCACGCCAGCAAAAACACGGTCGAGACGTTGCGGCAGATCTCCGCATTGACCGTCCGCGGCTCCTGTGCGCGCAGCAGATCGTCAAATCCATAGGCCGACGCAGCGCACAGCAGCAAAAACAGTGCCATTCGGGACACCAGCAGCAGCGACAGGCCGCCCGTGAGCAGATACAGCACCAGCCGCGTCAGTATGTAAGCCGCTGCGGAGACGGCCGGCGGATACCAGCGCGTCTGCACAAAGGGATGGCTGCGCAGGAAATACGCCGTCAAAAATGTCAGGCAGCAGCCGGCGGCGAGCTGTGTGCCGGTCGCAACGCCGAACGCCGCAAAGTAGCCGAGCGCACAGCCGACAAGGCACAGTGCGCCGCCGGAGCCATACCCCATGGCCGCCAGAAACGCCAGCCCGAACGGCGCCGGCGACCCGGCAATATGCGCCGTTGACAGGATCAGCCCGAGCGCAAAGCTGACGAGCATACCGACCCATTTGGCATTTTCGCTTGCCGGCAGCAGCCCGATCGGGCTCGGCAAGGCGCCGGGTGCACGCACCGGCTGGTCGTGCCCCGCAATCTTGACATGCATAGTGGTTCCTCCTGACGCAAAACAGTTTACATAAATTATAGATTTTTATTGTTATGAAAACTGTCATTCCCCGCTGTCGCAGAAAATGTCTTTGCGCAGGAATCGTTTGCTTTTGGGCGCAAAAAAGCTGCCGGCCGATAACCGACAGCTTTTGATGCAATTCGCTTCCAGCCGCGCGGACTCAATCCTTGTTGTCCGCCGGATGCAGGAGGTGCTCGCCGTTTCGGAACACATCGCCGGCGCCCACGGTCAGGATAATATCGCCCGGGCGGGCAATGCGGCGCAGCTCGGCCTCGATCTCCGCGAACGTCGGGTAGAATTTCGCACCCGGGATCTGCGCGGCCAGATCGGCAGACGAAATGCCGATGGTGTTTTTCTCGCGCGCAGCGTAGATCTCCGCCAGATAGACGATCGTCGGGCGGCGGAGCTGCTCGACAAAATCGTTGAAGAGCTTCGCCGTGCGGCTGTAGGTATGCGGCTGGAACACGACGATCGTGCGCTGATAGTCGAGTGTATCGACCGCATCGAGCAGCGCGCGCAGCTCGCTCGGATGGTGCGCATAATCGTCATACAGATCCGCGCCCTGGAACTTGCCCTTATAGTCAAACCGGCGGCCGGCACCTTCAAAGCCGGCGAGACCGTACTTGACGGCGTTCGGGCTGACGCCGAGCACGATGGCCGCAGCCGTAGCCGCGAGCGCATTGCGCACATTGTGGATGCCCGGAACGTGGATCGTCACATGGGAAAAAAGATTTCCCCGGTGATAAATATCAAACTCGGACGAGGAGCCGCGGTGCACAATGTTCTCGGCGTACACATCCGCCTTCGGGCTCAGGCCGAAGGTGATGACCTTGCGTTCGATCCCGCGCAGGGCGTCCATGGTATTGGCGTCATCGCAGTTTGCGATCACAGTGCCGGTCTCAGACGGGACGCGCTCTGCAAACAGGCGGAACGAGTGCTTGATGTCCTCGATATCCTTGAAAAAGTCCAGATGATCCGCCTCGATATTCAGAATCACGGCGATCGTCGGATTGAGGGCAAGAAACGAGTTATAGTACTCGCACGACTCCATAATGATCGTATTGCCCTTGCCGACACGGTGGCAGGCATGCAGCAACGGAAGCGTGCCGCCGATCATGACGGTCGGGTCCTTCTCCGCCGCCATCATGATGTGTGTGCACATGGACGTCGTCGTCGTCTTGCCGTGCGTGCCGGAAATGCACAGCGCGTTCGGGTAGCCGCGCATGAGCGCGCCCCACGCCTGCGTCCGCTCAAAGACCGGGATGCCGCGGCGGTGCGCCTCGTGCACCTCCGGATTGTCGTCATGCACGGCAGCCGTGCGGATCACGAACGCAATATCATCCGTGACGTTGGCGGCGCTGTGACCGATGTGGATCGGAATGCCGCGCTCGCGCAGCGTGAGCGTATTGTCGCTCTCGCACATGTCCGAGCCGCGAATGTCCAGCCCCGCACCGTGCAGCACCTCTGCCAGCGGCGACATGGACACGCCGCCGATACCGATCAGCAGCCCGGTTTTCCCGGGAACCAGATAATCCTGAAAATCCATTGAAAGCACCAAATTTCATTCAAAATATTGTGACGTCCGGCACGGCAGAGCTGTCCAGTGCTGTGCGGGCTGGTTACAAACAGGTTACAGTTGTTATTTTCACACCGGGGTATTATAATACGTTTGACGCTACATTACAATAGATTTTTGACGAACCGGCTGCAAAAAGCCGGTTTATCCAAGGAAAAGGAGCCAGAACGCATGAACGAAGCCTGGACAGAACTCAAGCAGGCGTGTGCGCAGTGCCGGCGCTGCGGCCTCGGCGAGACGCGGCACCATCTCGTCTTCGGCGACGGCGCCGAGGATGCACGCATCATGCTCATCGGCGAGGGACCCGGCGAACAGGAGGATCTGCAGGGCCTGCCGTTTGTCGGCCCAGCCGGAAAGCTGCTCGACGATATGCTCGAAATGATCTATCTCGACCGAACAAAGGTTTACATCGCCAACATTGTCAAATGCCGCCCGCCGCACAACCGTGACCCGCAGTTTGTGGAGCAGAAATGCTGCAGCGAATGGCTGCGGCGGCAGATCGCACTCGTCGATCCGGCGATCATCGTCTGCCTGGGCCGCATCGCCGCGACTGCGCTCATAAAGGATCCGTTTCGCATCACACGCGAGCATGGACAGTGGTTTGATGTGAACGGCCGGCGCTGTATGGCAATCTATCATCCCTCCGCCCTGCTGCGCGACACGAGCAAGCGGCCGGAGACATTTGTCGACCTCAAGACGCTGCAGCGCGAGATCTATGCCCGCTGCCCGGAGGTGTATCCCGATGCCTGATGTGCATATCCGCCGCACCGCCGCGGCAGACCTGCCGGCGCTGACCCGACTCTGGCAGACGGCCTTTGGCGACCCGCCGGAGCTGATCGGCGCGTTTTATGACCGCTTTCCGCCGGAAACGTCCACCTGGGTGGTCGAGGCTGACGGGAACGTTGCCACGGCTGCGCATCTGCTGGACGGCCGGCTGCATACGTCTGACGGCCACACTCTTCCCTGCGCCTATGTCTATGCGGTCTCCACCGATCCGGCGCAGCAGGGGCACGGCTATGCGTCGGCGCTGATGCAACGCTTTGCCGCCGATGCGGACGCGAGCGGCTGTGTGCTCTATACACTCCCCGCGGAAGCCTCCCTGTACGCCTGGTATCGGTCCGTTATGGGCACCACGCAAACCGCTCGCGGCGAGCGGCTGTTCATCACACGCGAGCCGGATATGCAATGTCTGCCAAACGTCCAACGGGTCAGCGCGCAGGAATACGCCGCGCTGCGGGAGCAAGCGCTGCAAGGCAGCGCGCACGTGGAGCTGTCAGCGGCGCTGCTGGCATTTCAGGCAGACCTCTGTGATATGTGCGGCGGCGCACTGGTGCGCATCGCCGGCGGCTGCGCTGCCGTGGAGCGGGACGGGGATCTGCTTCTCGTCAAGGAGCTGCTGGGTGCGGACACTTTGCCGGCCGTTCAGGCGCTGCTTACCGCCTTCGGCGTGCAGGATGCGCAGCTGTGCATCCAACGTACCGGCGGCGCGCAGGCGCTGGCCGCTTACCGCCCGTTTTCCTGTGCGGATCCGGATGTGCTCTGGGGGCTTTATCTGGACTGAGCGGAAACTTAATGAATTGGAAATACTTTTTCCCTTGCTTCTGTAATATTGTCCCGGTATTCTTTTATTCAGAAGCAAGCAATCCTTTTTCATTTTATCCTCATCCCCTCAACAAAACAAAGCGAAACGGCACAGAAGCATTCTTCTGTGCCGTTTTGTTTTGGCGGCAAAAGAATTTCTTTTCGGACACCATGCAGAAGCACGTCCGGTTACTGAACATATTCCACAAATAATGTGAAAAATCCGCAGGAAAACAACGAAAATTTGAACAAAAGAAATCCCCCTCAGACGGATATTTTGTTTGACAATTAACAACAAATCCGCTATACTTCAGGTGTATGAATAGATATCCACATCGGCAAAGCTGTCTGGTAGACGCGCATATATCCAAGCATTTTTGTCGGGTTTTCATAAACCGGAATGTCAAATCATACAAAGTCTGTTGTTGAATGCGAAAAATTTTAAGGGGGCTTGCACATGAGAGACTTGAAACACCTGATCGCATTTGAAAACCTTCTCCAGGAGGCCAACAACGAGTTGGTCCGGCAAGGAAAGGCAGACGGCAAGAGAGCGTTGGGTTACACCTGCTACTTCATGCCTGAAGTTCTGCTCGACCTGCCCGGCTGCTTTGCAGTCCGTCTGAGAGCGCCGAAATGCACTTCTCCGGACATGGCTACATATTACATGTCCAGCCGTACCTGCCATTACGGCCGCAGCCTCTTCGAGCGCGCACTCGAAGGCGGCTACAACTTCCTGGATGCTGATTTCGGCACCGAGACCTGCACGGTCACCTGCCGTTTCCAGGAGCACCTTGACTACATGGACGTCATCCAGAATCCGGACTTCTTCGTGACGTTCACCGACGTGCCGTTCAAGAGAAATCAGAACAGCATTGAGCACTATGAAGGCCAGCTTCAGGCCCACGTCCTCGATCCGCTGCACGAGAAATTCGGTATCGACATCTCCGACGAGGCGCTCATGAAGGCCATCGACCTGCACAATGAGATCAGCGCGGTCATCAATGAGATCGGTGATTACCGCAAGCTCGACAACCCGACCATCACGGGCTATGAGTTCCAGGTCATCCAGCTCTGCTCGCTGGTCTGCCCGAAGGAACTGATCCTCCCGATGCTGAAGGAAACGGCCAAGGAACTCAAGACCCGCAAGCCCGATAAGAAGAGCCCGTTCCGCTGCAAGGTCGTTCTGGCCGGCTCCGAGAACGATGACCCCGAGTTCACCAAGCTGATCGAAGGCTGCGGCGCCGAAGTCGTCTGCGACCGTCACTGCTACGGTGCTGTGGAGTCCCGTGCTCCCATCGTGGTCAAGGAAGGCGAAAAGCCGCTGACCGCGATCGCCCGCCACTACCTTGAGACCAGCAACTGCCCGCGCTTCATGCCGCAGGATATCATGCGCGAGCGCAAGCAGCGTCTGGCCGACCTCGCCAAGGAGTACAAGGCCGACGGTATCATCGTTGCCTCCAACAAGTTCTGCGAATACTGGAGCTACGAGCGCACAATCGATACCATCGTCATGCCGCGTGACTTTGGCTACCCGGTCTGCTCCATTGAAAAGGAATACATCAACGGCGCCTCCGGCCAGCTGCGTACCCGCTTCCAGGCCTTTGTCGAGAGCATCGAAATCAAGAAGATTCAGGAGGGCAAATAATGAAATACGATATGAAAGCACTTGCCCATGATTTCTGGTACGGCAAGCCCCATCAGGAGCGCCGCCTGGGCGATCTCTACATTGACAAGACCGGTCTGTACAAGCACAGAGAGTGGCGTGGTTTCAAAGACACCATGTACTACTTCTACAACATCTGGATGTACAACTACGCGCACATGGTCATGGACGTTGTCCGCTACGGCGGCCTCATCAACTTTGCCAAGGGCGTGTGGCGCTACCGCTGGGTTGGCCAGACCTACCTGCCGGTTCTGCACTGGTTCGACCGCGGCATGGAAGGTATGCGCGGCGAGGGCCTGAAGGCCTCCGCGTGGCACTACCGCGGCATGGTCAACGCGACCATCTTCCAGTTCCAGCGCATGTTCTCCTCCGACGCCAACCTCCGCGGCGGCAAGAAGAACTACAGATGGCATCACAACGTTGCCCACAACGAGACCGTCTGGGGCGGCGTGTTCTATCCCTGGCACGGCAAGCTGACGAACGTCCCGATGGAGATGATCCCGTACTTCGTCACCTGCCACGTCAACAGCCACACCGTTCTCAACTACATCGATGCGGTGCAGTCCATCGGCCTGCCGGGCGATCCGTGCCCGATGTGCCAGGCGGAAGCCGGCCTGTTCGTCCTCGACGACATGCCCGATTACGCGCCGATCGTTGTCACCTCCAACGAGGCCTGCGACGCTTCCGTCGCCACCTCCATCCTCCAGGACTGGTTCCTCGACAAGCCGCTGTTCGCCATGCCGCAGCCGATGCAGTTTGACGATCCGCTGCTCAAGAAGCATTGCCGCGACGAGATCGAGCAGTGCTGGAAGTTCGTCGAAGAGCAGACTGGCATCCCGTTCGATTGGAATTCCCTGGTCAAATGCATTGAGTCCCAGAACGAGCTGATGAAGTTCGAGTGGGAGAAGTGGGATGTCGCCGCCAAGACCAACTACTACCCGGTCAACGGCGTCGCGCAGGCTCTGTACCGTATCTACCAGTCCCAGTTCGGCGATCTGCCGGTCTGGCACGAGGTTGACGGCCACGTCCGCAAGATCCTCAATAAGTGCGTCAAGAAAAAGATCAACAGCTTCCCGGAGACCCGCCACAGAGTGCTGGCATGGTCCTGCGCACCGCTGTACTACTCCAACTGGTGCACTTGGGCGTATAACTGCTGGGGTCTGAACACCGTCATGAACATGGACTCCCTGATGTTCAATATGACCATCCGCACCGACAGCTACGATCACTGCCTGGACGACATGGCACAGTATCACATGTGGGCTCCGATGCGCCGCATGGCCGTCGGCGGCATGCACCACATCTTTGAGTGCTGGAAGTACATGGAAGAGTTCAACTGCGACATGGTTATGATGTACGATCAGCTGCAGTGCAAGGGCATGCAGGGTGTGCACGGCCTGTTCGAGGACGAGTTCCGTGAGAGAAATATCCATGCGATCTGGATGCCGCACGCGCTGCCTGACAGCCGCACCGTGTCCCGTATGGAGATCCGTCAGATCGTCAACGATTACATGACAACCGTTATGCACGAGGAGCCTCTCGACCCGACGCTGCTTGAGTTTGACGACTCCATGACTTGGTAATTGAAGGAGGAAACGATATGAAAGCAAAAATTCTGAAAGCTCTTCTCATGGCGCTCGGCGTCAACGCCGCGCTGTTTGCCGTTTTCTTCTTTGACCTGGACGGCAAATTCCTGTTCTACGTGGTCGAGCCCACGCTCAAAAAGCATTACGACAACATGCCGCGCCGCGACATGACCAAGATGCCGTATGAGATGAACAAGCCGAACTACGAGTACAACGTCTGATCACCTTACAATCTAAAAACATAGATATAACAGGAGGAGAAGTAATACTATGAAATACTTTGGCGGATGCGACGTAGGTTCCACCTACACGAAGGCAGTTATTCTTGATGAGAACGGCAAAATGT
>OGYV01000263.1_pt1 | contig 45693 bp, 41 predicted proteins | sample 1576651 | NCBI WGS metagenome assembly OGYV01 (sample SAMEA3541570, study PRJEB24748) | human gut metagenome | biome: human gut; feature: human-associated habitat; material: faeces | place: China | collected 2012
TATCAGCATAAAATAGTCCAAGAATATGTCCGCACCCCCCTCTCGAGCAACCACCCTTTCAGCAGCACAAGCCAGCGGCAAAGGCCCTTGCTCAAAATGTGCAAGATAATATGAATATAAAGGCAAGTCTTATTTAAATAGGCTTGCCTTTGTTATTGTAATTCCAACATTCGAAGTTGATCATTAATATCGGAATTGTGTCTTGAACTTGCCGGATGATAATCATTTATTATTTTTTCATGTTTTATGCTTAAATTATTTAATGTTCCTCCTGTGCCACCACATACTATAATATACGGATTAATAATTTCTATTTCTTTTAAAATATAACAATGATACTTCACGACATAATGCTTTAGATGTGCAAAGTTTGTTAAATCGAATCCGCCAAGAGAAGGGGCATAGTCTTGGATTAATAGCATAAAACAGTCTACCAATATATCCCTCTCACTTTCGCTCAATTTAGATAGTTGTATTTTAATTAGGCTTATTTTAACGCTTCATAGCAAAAATAAATGACAAAATATGTGCAACATATAGGATTTATAATCTACGATTTAATACGTTCTATAATCTCAGATAACTTATATTGTGAATCTTTGTTAATTTCCGGCTTTATAATATTAGGATTAAACATATCTTGTATCATTCTAGAAATAGATTTAGATGAAAGATTGTTATGGGTATTATAATCATCTATATTATATGGTGAATATAATGCTAAATATATCGCATCTATTGTTTCTGCAATCTCTGTACTATCTGTATAATTGTGATAAATACATAATTTACTCAATATACTTGCAATTGTATATTGCACATGTGCTTGAGATATTAGTATTTTTTCATTTCCTATTTCTTCATAGTTATTTCTCATCATGTCATGTGAAATTTTAGACATTTTCAGAGCACTGGTTAAATATTTTTCAGGGTCAGTATTATTATGATAATCTGAAAAACGGAAATAACATTTAGCATTTTGGTGTAAAAATTGAGCATCATTTGCTAATATTTTATGTAGTTCTTTATATAGATATACAGTTAATGGTAACTGGCCTCTGGATTTATTAAGAAATATACGATTAATTGTATCAAATAAAATGTATTCTCTACAAACACTATGCTGTCTATATTTAGAAGAACCTGCATTATCTATCAATTTAGTAATGATATATTTATATGCATCCGATATTACTGAATAATTATTTTTATTTGTAGCAAAGTTACCTAAAGCGTTACATAGCCAATACTGTGCATTAACAATATACTTTATTGTTGATAAATCAGTTGAGTCTTTTTCAATCTTGGTTGATAAAGTTTTGTCTATGTATGGTGAATAAAGTTTTATTGCATCTTCTATTTCACTTTCTAACCCTAGTTTTATGATGTCTAAAGAATAAATTTTTTCTTTTGTTGCTAAAACTATTAATAATGCCAATTCTTTATAGTTCATAGTTGGTAAAGGGACATATTCGAATTTTCCTTTTTTGTTCATAATTTGATTAGCTCTTATTAAATTATCAATTATAGAATATTTTTTTTGGAATATGGGCAAATCCACATATGGAAGTAAATTATTAATTAAGTCAATTTCGTCTGTATCTAATTTATTATCCAATTCATATTCTATTAAATTATTATAATTCAAGCTGGATTCCTTTATTCTTAGTTTTATTAAACCAGAAATATCATTATCACGTGTATTTAGCGCTAAAACAACATCACTGTTATTATTGCTTATAGTATCAGAATTTAATAATAATAAATCTATTTGTTCTCTACTTAATGCTCCTACGTCAAATATCATAACAGCATTTTTCATTTCAGTTAAATTTCTAAAAGCAATAGCATTTATTCTTACCCTACTATCGAAAAATAGCTTTTGTCTATCTTGAATTCCTTGATATATATTAATTAATAAATATGATTTGCCAGATACAGCTGGCCCATGGATAATATGAATTTTATGTAATTTTATATTCTCCAATATTTCTTTGCAGACTGTTCGTTTGATGAAAAAATATGGAATGGAAATAGTCTGTTTTTTTAAATCATTTAAATTTTTGCAATAATAAAAATAAGAGGCATTATCATCAGGATTTTTTGAAAGTGTTCTAATAGGTATATTTTGATAATTCTCCAACTCATCCTCTGAAATTTTTGTTGATTCTATCCAAATATCTAATAGTGAATCATACATATTATCAAAAGAGTCAAAATATATTATATCAGTAATTCCAAAAGATTTATATGAAGATTCCTGTAAACGCGATGGTTTCCCTTTGACAAAAATGAACTTTCTGGTAGATGGAGCATTTTGTTGTGATATTGGTAAAGAAGAAAGTGTTTTTAAGTCTATTTCATCTTCTAAACTACATCCAAAGAAAAGAATGTTTTGGTTTATAAAATCGTTTTTTAATTTATTTAATAATGACACATTTTTTGTTAAGCTATCTGCATATTCTTTACTAGTGAAAATTTTACAATCACTATCTTCATATGTAATAATATCTTTTATGTCTCCGTGTAATTTTATTACGCATTTATTCTCGTTATATATTTCGTCATATACTTCACGATTAGATATTATTACAAAATTATAATTGCTGTTATTTTCGATAGCATCATCTATATTTAGTGTATAAATGTATGGCCACTCGATTTTAAAGAATTTTTTTCTATGTTCATCAAGATTTACTCTAAAAAAATTGTTCCTAAAATATTTTATACGTATGGAATTATCAATGATTTCATCATCTTCGTATATCTCGCATATTTTTGAAAAGGACATAGAGTTAATTAATTTTGTATCATTGTCATCAGATGTTAATGAATTGATTATAGTGTCTATCATCATTTTTTTATAATCATTTCCTGATGGAACATTGCCATTATAACTATTTGCACCACAGGATAGACCAGAGCCTACAACTGGAACTAATGATTTATTTTTAAAGCAATAAAATAAGTCATCTTTAAATTCTTCAATTTTTCCGACTTTCATTATATAATCTCCTTGTATTTTAATTATTTGTGTATGTGTGAATTTATTAAGCTACTAATATGTATATCTAATTATAAATTTATAATTTGCAATCTCAAGAATGATTTATACTTACTATTTATCATATTTTCTGTTTATCACACGTACTGAAAGATGAGATGCTATATACTTTTATTTTATATTATTTTACCATACATTTTTTTAAAATACCATACTAATTTTGCATTTTGCATATTTATTTCGATTTTTCCAAAGTTATAAATATATAGTATATATGTGAATAGTCACAGACTAAATAAATTGAAAAGGAGGGCTGAGATGTTTAATGGAAAAAGATTTGTTACAAGTGGGACTGCAGAGAAAGTACCGTTGGAATTACAAATGATAATGTGGAATATGATTGACACCATGGACGAACCAAGGGACTATTTACAAGTATTCGACCTATCGGAGGAAAACGGAAAACAGAAGATTGTTCATTCACAAGAATAACCGGAATATGAAAAGGAGTATCTGTTTGAAACAGGTACTCCTTTTTTGTGTGCAAAGATTTTTGTCATAGACGATGTGACACATTCAACAATGCTATTTAACTATGAATATTAACGGAGGAAAAGAAAATGAGTGAAGAAAATAAAAATGTACGATGTGATTTATGCGGGGAAGAAGTAAGTTCTCAAAATGCAATAAGATTTGACGGAACGATATTATGTATCGACTGTTTTAATCAACGAGTGACGGAGTGCAGCCATTGCGGCAGAAGTATATGGCGTGACGATTCGAGGAACGGCGAGTATTGCCAAGATTGCTACGACAATCTATACGAAACTTGTACCGAATGTGGTGATGATGTTTGCCGAGATGATGTGTGTTATCACAACGATGAACCGTACTGCCAAAACTGTTATGATGAAATAAATGATTCTATAATACATGACTACTATTACAAACCGGATCCGATATTTTACGGCAAAGGACAACCGCATTACGGCATAGAGATTGAAATAGATGAAGGCGGTGAATATGACGATAATGCCGAGAGAATTTTGAATATAGGCAATCGAATTAACGAGCATATTTATTGTAAACATGACGGCTCACTTGATGATGGTTTTGAAATTGTAAGTCACCCTGCGACTTTGGAATATCATACAAATACAATACCTTGGAAAAAGATTTTAGACAAAGCACTTGAAATGGGATATTACAGTCACAACAGCGGAACGTGTGGACTTCATGTGCATATAAACAGAGCGGCACTCGGCGAAAGTGTAGAGGAGCAAGAAAACACTATTGCAAGAATTGTGTACTTCTTTGAGAAGTTTTGGGATAAGATATTGAGATTTTCTCGCCGTACCGAAACTCAAGCGGACAGGTGGGCGTCAAGATACGGTTGCAGTATGGATAATCCTAAGGAAAGCCTTAAAGGTGCGAAAACATCTGGACTTGGACGATATACGGCAGTTAATCTTACAAATACATTTACCGTGGAACTGAGAATATTCAGAGGTACTTTAAGGTACAAAACCTTTATGGCTACGTTGCAGTTTGTGGATTTGCTTTGTGAAATGGCGATAAATCTGACGGACGAAGAATTTCAGACAATGACATGGAAAGAGTTTGCGAAAACAGTATCAGCAAATAAAGCGGAACTAAAGGAATACTTGAAGATAAGAGGATTGGAGGAATAGGATATGTGTGGATTGTATGGTGTGCTGTCATACGGAAATAAGATAAAAGACATGGCAGAAATAACGGAGGCACTTGCCGTTGAAAGTGCGGTAAGAGGTACAGATGCAACCGGAATTGCATATAACAAGAACGGTAAAATGACTGTATTCAAGAAAAGTAAAAGTGCATATGAAATGAGTTTTAGTGTCCCTAAAAATACAGTTGTAGTAATGGGACATACTCGTCATGCTACACAAGGGACACTAAACTTCAACGGCAATAACCATCCGTTTAAAGGAATGTGTAGCAACGAAGAATTTGCACTTGCACATAACGGCATAATTTGTAATGACAAAAAGTTAAGACGTGAACTTAGACTGCCGTCAACAATTATTGATACCGACAGCTATATTGCGGTGCAATTAATTGAATCACAAAAGAAACTTGATTTTAAGAGCCTTAAATATATGGCTGAAAAGGTTGAGGGTAGTTTTTCATTTTCGGTGCTTGATTCAAATGATAATATTTACATAGTCAAGGGCGACAGTCCAATATCAATATTGCATTTCAAGAAAAGACAAGTATATGTGTATGCGTCAACAATATCGATACTTTGGAAAGCACTTGTTGATACGGAGTTGTTTCACGACTTGAAACGTGGAGATTATGAAGATATTGAAATACAAGACGGCGAAATACTTAAAATATCGAATAAAGGTAAGATACAGAAAACTAAGTTTGATTTTGACGAATACGGAAGCTACGGTTACGATTGGCGAAAGGGATTTGAATATTCAAATGCCAACGAGTATGTAGATGACATAAAGAGCGTCGCACAGTATTACGGGTATGACAGCGATGAAATCGACTGTTTGCTAAATAGCGGCTTTACGCCGGAGGAGGTGGAGGAAATGTTGTACGCAGATGATTTCTTGGAAGTGTAACACCAAACAACAAGTATATTGAACAGCTGCTTTTCGGCTTGGTCGAAATATGTATAACAACGCTGCTCAATTACTACAACGACAAAAGAAATGAAAGGTAGAGTAATCTACCTTTCAATTTTTTTTGATATAATCAGAGTGTAGTGTATTTGACGAAAAGAAGGAGATGATTATGATTTTAATAGGATATGCGAGAGTATCGACAATAAATCAGAATGAGGATAGGCAAATACAGGAGCTGATTAAGTATGGAGTGGCGGAAAAGCGTATTTACATAGATAAGCAGAGCGGTAAAGATTTTCACAGACCGTCGTATATGAAAATGCTGAAACGGCTGAAAAAGGGAGATGTGCTTGTGGTGAAAAGCATTGACCGACTTGGCAGAAATTACAGAGAAATACAAGAGGAGTGGCGAATCATAACACATAAAAGGAATGCGGATATAGTTGTGCTTGATATGCCACTGCTTGATACAACTCGAAGTAAAGACTTGCTGGGTACATTCATAGCCGACTTGGTGTTGTAGCTGCTGTCATTTGTAGCGGAAAATGAAAGAATGAATATACGTCAAAGACAAGCCGAGGGCATTGCCGCCGCAAAAAAGAGAGGTGTAAAATTCGGTAGACCACCAATTCCGAAACCTGATAATTTTGATGAAATGTATGAATTGTGGAAAGACAAAAAAATAACAGCAAGAAATGCTGCTGAAAACTGTGATTTAACAATAGATACATTTTACAGAATGGTAAAAAAGTAAAATATGTTGCAAAAAGTATACTTTTTGCTTAGTAGATGCAATTTGTATAATGTTCCTACAAATATAGTAGCATATTCAACATTTTTTGTCAATAGGTTTGTAAAATTATCTGTTTTATAATTAATTTTTTAGTGTCGCAAAAAGTATAGATTTTCCGACAAATATTAATTTAAAGAAAGGAGAAGTTACAATGAGAGCAAAGATGGAACAATATAAAGTTGATGTTCGTGTAGATGGCAAAAGTGGTTATAGTACTATGGTTACAGCCAGCAGTACAACTGAGGCTAAACAACTAGCCAGATTGGATGTAGAAGGCAGAAACGGATTTACTAATAAGAAAATATCTATAGGATCAGCAATAAAAATTCGATAAAATTGCTATATGCGATAGTGATATTAAATTTGAATGAATGATAAAAGCCATGGGAAAATATTCCTGTGGCTTTTTATCCCCAATATATAACTATAAAACGAAAGTAAATTCTTTTACTTGAAATAATGCACACCTATACAAAAAATAAATTTTAATAGAAAGTAAGATAAAAAACATAGGAAATGTATATTGAACTTGTGTAAGCAAGACTATACTAAGAAAATAATATAAAATAACTATGAACACTGAAAGTTAATACTTTCGGTGTTTTTTTATTGGAGGCGAAGTTATGAAGAATTACAAATTTGGATATGCGAGAGTATCTACGGAGGAGCAGGTACTTGACAGACAGATTGATATGTTATCGGAGTATGGTGTGAATCAGATATACAGTGAGAAGATGACCGGAACGAAGCGTAATCGTCCGGAGCTTGAAAAGATGCTTGACAGATTATCGGAGGGGGATACGGTTGTTATAGAATCACTTTCAAGGTTAGGTCGTTCGACGAAAGATTTGATTGAACTTATGGAGCTATTTAATAAGAAAAAAGTCAATCTTGTTTCACTTAAAGAAAACATAGACACAACTACGGCAACCGGTAAGCTATTGTTTACATTAATAAGTGCTATAAGTCAATTTGAGCGTGACTGTATTGCAGACAGAACACGAGAAGGACTTTCCTCCGCTCGTGCGAGAGGACGAAAAGGCGGCAGACCACCGATAAGCGGTGAATTGATTGACAAGGCAAAACGACTGTACGATACAAAGGAATATACCATGTCCGAAATCGAAGAACTTACCGGAGTGAAACGTGCTACTTTATACCGACATTTAAAAAAGTAAAAATGGGTATGATATTTGCATAAAGGTAGGTTTTTGGGACGTTGATTTTGAGATGAGTTTTGATACAGAATTAAAGGTTTTGAAATGGGTTTATGATACAATTTCAAAATGTTTCAAAAACGATGGTTTTATATATGATGATTAATCAAGTCATTAATCAGTAAAATGATTGATGGCTTGATTTTTGATTGATGGAATGTTATAATCAAATCAAGAGGTGAGAGCGTTGACAAACAAACAACCGCCGTTTGAAATAAACGAGCGTATCATGGCAGATGTAATAGAGATTGCGGAGCTTGTAGGCAGAGTGAGTGTTACGGATAAAATATCAATGAATCCTACACTGCGACGAACAAACAGAATACAAACAATATATTCATCACTGGCGATAGAACAAAATACGCTTGACATAGAACAAGTCACTGCTGTTTTATCGGGCAAACGTGTTATTGCATCGCCAAAGGATATTGCGGAAGTGCAGAATGCTTATGAAATTTATGATAATATGGATAAGTTGAATCCGTACTCGATAGATGACCTTTTAAAAGCCCATAGTGTCATGGAACGAGGACTTCTTAACGAGGCGGGAGAATTTCGTTCACGTCCTGTCGGAGTGGCTGACAGTGAGGGTAATATACTTCATTTCGGAACTTTACCACAATATGTACCTAAGCTTATTCAAGAATTACTTGAATGGACGGAAAAAAGTGAAATTCATTTGCTGATTAAAAGCTGTGTATTTCATTATGAATTTGAACTTATACATCCGTTCGCAGACGGCAACGGTCGTATGGGAAGCTTGTGGCATACGTTGTTGCTTTCAAAATGGAATCCTATATTTGCATGGTTGCCGATAGAATCTATAATTCATGATAATCAGAGTGAATATTACAATGCTATCAACATTTCAAACAATAACGGTAAATCAACGGTATTTATCGAATTTATGTTGTCGGTTATCAAACAAGCATTGCAGGAAAGCATAAATGATAAGCCGAAAAATATATCATCAAAAAGTGATTTGAGGTGGAATAAAATTAATAATTACCTCGAAACACATGAGTATATTTTGAACAGTGATGTTCAAAAATTGCTGGGCGTCTCATCAGCTACCGCAACAAGAATATTAGTAGGTTTTATGAAGGACGGTAAACTGAAACGAATCAGAATTAAAAACTGTTGGGGTTATGTAATTATATGATACTGCTTTATTGATGATATAACAAACATTATTAGATATTGAAAGAGATGAATACATGAAATTATATAACGGAAGTGCATTTAAAATAGAAAATCCTAAAATATTAACAAGTGGATTTTACAAGGACTTTGGGTACGGATTTTATTGTACCAATATTGAAAAACAAGCAAAAAGGTGGGCAGCAACAAGAGGAAAACAACACATAGTCAATGTATATTCATATGTGGAAGATGAGAATTTGAAGATTTTGAAGTTTGACAATATGACAGAAGAATGGCTTGATTTTGTAATTGACTGCAGAAAAGGTATAGAACATGAGTATGATATAGTTGAAGGCCCGATGGCTGATGATACTATATGGGACTATATAGAAGATTTCATTGACGGCAAAATTACAAGAGAAGCATTTTGGGTATTGGTAAAATTCAAATATCCTACACATCAGATTGTATTTGCGACGGATAGGGCGTTGAAAACAATTCACTTTGAGAGGAGCTATGAAATATGAAAAATAAATTCTTTCCGGATGAAGAAATAACAGAAAATGATTTGTATTTTGTATGCTATATGATAGAACGTATTGCAAGAGAATTGCATCAAAGAAATAAATATGTTGTCAACAAAATCGGATATGATGAATTGGTTAATAAAATAAGCGTTGCAAATGTTTTGCATTGTGAGAATCCTTTGAAAATTGTTGATGAATGGATAAAGGAATATAATCTTGAAAAGGGTGATTTTGATATAACTGATGTTGACAAAGATTTGGCGGAAATAATTCCTACACCAACGCAAATGGGAAAAGTATATACGAGGTTGATACTGCAAACTCTTGACAGTAGTGAGGATTATGTTCAAGGATTAATCAGAGTGTATAATCACAGTATATGTGAGAAAATTGATAACTATAATTGTAGTGCGTTTTATGAACCTTCATATGTAATTACAAGAGCATATCTTGAAGGGGATTTTTGATTAATGTTAGAGGTTGAGTGAAAGGAGCTTTATTATGCCAAGGGGAAAAAGTATAGATAAAGAAATAAAAAACTATTATGAGATGTTTAAAGATTTTAAGAGCGATGATAAAGGCGAATTAAAAGATGTATATAATTATACAAATAATATTATTGAGAAATACTTAAAAGGTAATCAAGAACTTATTTGCAAATTATGCAAAATAACAAATATAAAGCAGGAAGATTTGAAAGATATGATATTAAAAGATGCTTGGTATCATATTTATGAAAATATATATTATTTAGATATAAGGTATAATATCGATAAAGATATAAAAAAAGAAAAATACAATAAAGAATATGGACTAAAAAGTGAAAAAGAATCTGATGTAATATCATTAAAAGATTATATGAGGTCTAAAAACTATAAAGATAAACAAAAAAGACGTTTTAAAGAAAGAATTGCAAATGCTCAACAATTAATTGAATATGATAATTGTGAATATATGTATTATGATATACCTAAAACGAGTAGTGTTTATCCTGATTATTACTCTGTTTATAATGAAGAAAATGGGAAAAATTATTTGTGTAAGCAATATTCCGATATTATTGATTTCTTCTATGAAGATAAAGTGACTAAAGGAAATATTAAATATCGTCTAAAAAACTATACCATATGGGATATAGATAAGTCGTGGCTTCCTGCAATTAAAGATTTCTATGGGGCAATCAGAAAAGGAAAAAATAATCTTTTTCAATTTCAACTATTAGAAAGATTATTTAAATTTAAGACTTTTCTATACATATATTATAACTTCTATAATGATGAAAATGTATATGATGTGATTCAATACGTTCAACCATTCACTGTATTTGGATATAGTGGTTGTATGCAGTATATTTTGGCAAATAATAAGACTTTAGTAGAAAACGACAGTATAAAAGAGTGTGCCAACATATTGTTTTCGGGCATATCAAACACTATAAAAAATGTTATAGGTAAAATAGTAACAGATATTTGGAAGTTGAAAACAAATAAAGAAAAAAGAAATTTGATTCGAACTTTAATGAAAGAAGTCAAAAAACAAGAAAATTTATTGGACGAATTTCAAAAGTTTTATGATTATGATTATAATAGTTTTGAAGCGGAAAAAGTTTCGAACGAGAATTTTGAATTGTATAAAGACATTTTATTTAGTTATGATTTGTATAAACGCGTATATACATTTGCATATGAATTATCTGAAAATAAAGAACCGGAAGAAAATTTATTTGAAGATGATGAAGACGATAATGGAGACGATGCGGATAAAGAATATCTTAATAATGTATATAAAGGAAAAATAGCTGAATTTTTCGCCTCAATAGAACCTGATGGATGTAATGGTGATGATGAAAATGAACATGATGAAAATCATGGAAAAGATGATGGCGGGGATGAGGAAGATGAACATGTATTGATGTATGATATAAGTAATGACATTGAAGACCCAATATATGATTTTGATTTTTCTAAGTTGTTGTCGTTGATTACTGAAAAACAATATAATGAGTTTTTGCGAGATGATGAAAAAGAAAATAACAAAGATGAAGACGATGATGACGATGATGACGAAGATGAACCTGATATAATTTAATTTTCTGAGTATTGGTATGATTTTAGTGAAAAAAATACTCCAGCTTTAAAAGCAAGGTAAATCCTTGCTTTTTTTAATGTAAGGATAAAATATTTGCGATTTTTGACTATGTGAACATGTTCTATAAAAACGGTGATTCAATTTTACAATTAAGGGATTTTGTTTTAGAATGAAGTCAATCCGGCGGAAGTTGGAAATACAAACTGGTAATTATTAAAGATTACTGTGGAAAAAGGAGAAGAAATTATGTCACAAAAAGAAAATCATAATCATAAGGCGGAGATAGAACGAGATTCTAGTGGTCGTTATCTCATCAAGGCATCATCAAAAGAAAATCTTGAAACTGAAGAAATTCACAACAGTAAGTCGCAGAAAACCATTAGCAACTTGGCTGATTGTGCAATCAGTGCAAATAACAAAAAAGACATTGAAACTGTCCAGTGTGATGCTAGTGGTCGATTTCTTATCAAATCATCAAAGCTGAATCAAGAAAAAGACACAAAAAGCAAGTCTGACGGATTACAACGTGACGCTGACGGCAGAATCATAATAAAGTCATCCGGGGCAATCAGAGAGGATGTTAAGTCGAATCAAAAAGATGCAATTTCAGAATCCACTAAGCAGTTGTTCGAACTGTTGGGCGATTTTGAGAAATCAGAAAAATCACATTCCGAGAAGTCAAAAACTAAACACAAAAGCTCCAAACGCTTTAAGGACCATTCATTAAAACGTAGGAAAATTAAGCAAATTGCACGCAAGGTTGAGAGACTGAAAGAGGAGGCTTTAAAGAGTGCCAGTCCGAACGTTTCATCAATTATAAGTGAACTATTTAGCGCAAGTAATTTTATTGCAAGCTGTCAAGATGAAATATACTATTACGACAAGGCACATGGGTGCTTTGTAAAACGTGTAGCATCATATGTTAAGCGTGATATTATGAATCAATTTTCTGATGATGAAAGGCTTGTAGTTTCGGCTGATAACGTCAACAAAGCATACAAACATCTACTGTTGAACCCAGATATTCAAAGGGATTTGACGCGGAAGATAAATTTGCCGCTGATTAATTGTGAGAACGGTGTCTACAACTTAGAAACGGGTGAGCTTGAAAAACACTCTCCGCAGTTTGGATTTACATCATACATTCAAGCAAAATATGATAAAAACGCCAAAGGCAAAGTATTCAAGCGATTTTTAAAAGATATTACAGCAGGCAATAAAGATAGCATTCAATTCTTGCAGGAAGTGATCGGCTACCTACTTTCAACATATGTTTGGGCGAAAAAGGCATTTATCTTCTATGGTGTACCGAATTCAGGAAAATCTGTACTTCTAAATGTAATCGGTAAAATTATTGGAAAGGAAAATGTGAGCAATGTCGCTTTACAACAATTATCAGATTCATGCCATGTTGCACAATTAAAGGACGCAACAGTGAATATCGCATCAGATTTACCGCAAGCACCTATTAAGGATATCGGAGTTTTTAAGAGTGTCGTATCAAGCTTGGATGTGATAGAGACTAAGGAATTATACAAAAATCCAACCAGTCAGCCATGTTATTGCAAGCTTGCATTTGGAACAAATCAATTTGTACCTCTTAATCGACTTGATGCCAACAATGCTGCAGCATTTTTTGAACGACTTATTATTGTTCCATTCACAAAATCAATTCCGGAAGGGGAAAGAAATTTAAGCCTTGCTGAAGACCTTTTCGAAGAGCGTGATTATATTTTAACGTGGGCAATCAAAGGTTTAAAACGTTTGGTTGAAAACAACTTTGTATTTAGTCTGACTAAAGAGTCGAAAGATGTTTTGCTATTGTATAAATCGCGCTATTGCCCGGAGCAAGTCTTTTTTGAAAAATATCTTGAATTTAAGGAAGATTCGCTTATATCAAGAGTAGAAGTGCAAAAGCGTTATGAGGAATTCGCATACAAAAGGAACATAAATGTTAAGTCGCATGACATACTGAACTATATCACGTTGAACTATTCACAGGTCAAGTTAGAACGTAAACGAATTAACGGTTCTAAAAATCCGATTGCTGCTTATGAAGGTTTAGCTTTTACAAAGTAAAACTTGTGCCGCTGTGCCGAAATTTTTCACAAAAGTTTTTTATAATATATCTATATTATATCATATTTTAAAAAATTTTTCAAGTTTTTTCGGCACACCGGCACATATAACATGGAATTTAATTCATACCATTTTATAGGAGGTGATACTATGCACATTAAAATCAAACCGCCTAAGAGTAAGCAAATATTTGAGTCGGAATTGTTGAAGATACTTTCGAGGAAACCAATTAAGCGCAGATAATTATACATAAACCAAGTGGAAAGGAGGTGCGGTATAATGAGAATGGCGGCATATTGTCGTGTCAGCACAGAGAAAGAGGAACAGCTATCTTCTCTTGAAAATCAACGTGAATTTTTCGAGCAGTACGCCGATAAAGAGGGCGATACGTTGGTGAAAATATACGCTGACGAGGGTATCAGCGGCAAAAGCATGAACAAGCGTGAAGCGTTTACTCAACTTTTGGAAGATTCCAAAACTGGAGCATTTGACTATGTTGCGGTAAAAGATATAAGCCGATTTGCCCGTAACACGTCTGATTTCTTATACGGTATCCGCACCTTGCGTTCCAATGGTGTTGATGTCAGATTTCTGTCGAATAATCAGACGGTTATAGGTGAAAGTGAATTTGTATTGACGGTGTTTGCCGCACTTGCACAAGAGGAAAGTTCTAACTTGTCCAAACGTGTAATTTTCGGTAAACGTCAAAATGCAAAAAAAGGTCGTGTCCCGAATGTGGTTTACGGCTACAATAAAATAGATACATACACGCTTGAAATTAATGAACAGGAAAGCTATATTGTGCAGTTGATGTTTAAGTGGTATATAGAGGGGGAAGGCACGAGGCGGATAGCCATTAAATTAAATGAAATGGCTATTCCGACAAAAAAGCAAGCTAAATGGGTTCCTAAAACCATACGCAGGATTTTGCAAAATCCGATATATATAGGTAAGATTATAAATAATAAAAGCGTCACAAAGGATTTCCTTTCGGGAACAAGAGAAGCAATTCCGCCGGAAGAATGGTACATACATGAACGCCCCGAACTTAGAATAATCAGCGATGATGATTTTGAACTTGTTCAGCAGAAAATTAAAGAAAGACAAGAGCAATATAAAAATGACAATCCCGGCAACAGATTTTCAAATCGACACTTGTTTTCAAATTTGATTGAATGCGGTGAGTGTGGCAAAAGCTTTACCGCAAAGGTGTATCAATGGAAAAATCGTTATGTGAGATACCGTTGTTGTGTGCATAACAATAACGGTAATGCTCATTGTACAAACAGTGTCACTGTTGATGAGCAGGAACTGCTAAATGAAGTCAAAGCATATCTGCTTACGGCAATAGAAGATAAAAAAGCGTTTGCGGATAAGCTGATGAAACAATATCAAGCACAAACAACAAATGTTGATGTGTCAAAATTGACTGATACAAGACAGTCGCTTGAAAAACGTCGGAGTAAATTTAAAGAAATGTTTGCGGCGGATATTATCACAATGGACGAACTCAAAAAAGAAATGTCTGCCATTGATGAGGGTATGCGAAGTATTGATGATGAATTAAAAGTGTATGATGAAATTCAGAAAAAAGCCACTCATATTGATGATATTCATAAAGATATTGAGCAAATTCTCATGCAAAACGAATATACAAACGACGATATGCGGCGGATAATTGAAAAGATAGTTGTGTATCCGGATAAGTCGGTAGAGATATTTATGAAGTAAAATATAACGTTGATAAAGGTAAAAATTTATGTTATACTTACATTATACAAATACAGGAGGCGAGAATATGTTATTGACAAACGGTAAAAAGAGAATACCCATAGGCTATGAAGATTTCAAACAACTTATAGACAGTGGCTTTTATTATGTTGATAAATCAATGCTTATCTATGAGCTTCTGCATAGCGGCGGACAGAATAACTTAATAACTCGCCCAAGACGTTTTGGAAAAACGCTGAATTTCAGTATGCTTAAATATTTCTTTGATATAAATGAAAAGAATAATGCGTATCTTTTTGACGGATTGAAAATATCGGAGCATTATGAAGAATTGGATATGTACAGAAATACTCACCCTGTCATTACGTTGTCTTTGAAGTGTGCAAAGCAAGGTAATTATAGAGAAGCGTTGAGAGGATTAAAATATGAAATACAGCGACAATTTATAAATAATAAATTTATTTTAGACAGTGGTAAATTGGCAGATGAATATAAAGATGAATATAAAAAAATTTTGTCAATGGATGAAGATGCAGTATGGAGTAACTCTATACAACTTTTGAGCATATGTCTAAAACAATATTACGGAACAAAAACAATAATACTAATTGATGAATATGATGTACCGCTTGAAGATGCATATTTTTCAGGGTATTATGATGAAATGGTTAGATTTATCCGCTCATTGTTTGAATCTGCTTTAAAAACAAATTTAGCATTAGAGTTTTCTGTAATTACAGGTTGTCTTAGAATATCAAAAGAAAGTATTTTTACAGGACTTAATAATCTTGCGGTAAATTCAATACTTTCAAATAAATATTCTGAAAGTTTCGGATTTGTGCAATCTGAAGTGGACGAATTGATGAGATATTATAATATAGAAGAAAAATCGCAACTTATGAAGAAGTGGTATGACGGATATTTGTTTGGAAAATCCAAAGTATATAATCCATGGAGTGTACTTAATCAAGTAAAAGAATGGTCAGAAGATAAAGATATATCTGCAATACCATGGTGGACCAATACAAGTTCAAATAATATTATCAGAACGTTAGTCAGTCAGGCAGATAATGAAACAAAGGATATTATTGAAAATTTAATTCATGGCGGAAGCGTAGAAACTGTATTAAAAGAAACAGTGACGTACGGTGATTTAACTGAAAATAATGAAAATATATGGAGCTTTCTGTTCTTTACCGGTTATCTGAAAATAAAAGAAATAGTCAAAACAGGTGAAGTGATAGGCGAGCCTACAATCTATTCACTTGTCATTCCTAATCGTGAAATAAAAAGCTGTTATACAGATATAATAATTCAATATTTTGAAATATATAAAAAGGCAATTAATAAAGATAATTTGTATAAAGCTTTGCTCGGACGTAATGCACAAGACTTTGCAGAGCAAATAACTGATTTGTTGAGAAAAACTATAAGTTATTATGACAGTACAGAATCATTTTATCATGGCTTAATATCAGGATTACTTTCGGGTAATGTGTATTATAAGGTAGAATCGAATCGTGAAACCGGTGACGGACGCAGTGATTTGGTTTTGTATCAGCAAGATGTGGCACAAAATGCAGTGATTTTAGAATTTAAAGTGTGCGGTAAAAATGAAACGGCAGATGATGCCGCAAAACGTGTTTTAAAACAAATAAATGACCGTGACTATGCGTCAAAAGCAAGGGAAGACGGTTACAAGAATATTATCAAATACGGGGTGGCATTTAAAGGTAAAATGTGCTATGCGATTGTGGAATCATAATAGGATGATTTTATGATTAAGGAGGAATTCTATTTGGCAAAGGAAAAAGACGAAATAACCGTTCATTCAAGTGCGGCGGAGTATCTGACTTATGTTGCATCTGTAGGAGACCAAGCTGATAGCATTGAGATGCGTTACGAGAATGAGAATATATGGTTGACACAAAAAATGATGGCAACATTATATGATGTAGATGTTCGCACAATAAACTATCACATAAAAAAGATTTTTAGTGATAGTGAATTGCAAGAGGATTCAGTTATCCAAAAATTTCGGATAACTGCTGCAGACGGAAAAGCTTATAATACAAATCACTACTCGTTAGAGATGATTATAGCAGTAGGATTTAAGGTCAATTCTGAACGTGCCGTACAGTTTAGAAAATGGGTTAATCAAATAGCAAAAGATTACACTATCAAAGGATGGGTTATGGATGATGAAAGGTTAAAGCGTGGAACATACCTAACCGAGAAGTATTTTGATGAACAGTTAGAACGTATTCGTGAAATACGAGCAAGTGAAAGAAAGTTTTATCAGAAAATCACAGACCTGTATGCAACGGCAATAGATTATGATAGAAATTCGGCAACAACCAAGAGGTTTTATGCAACAGTTCAGAATAAAATGCATTATGCCGTTCATGGACATACAGCAGCTGAATTGATTGTAGAAAGGGCAGACCATACAAAAGAGCATATGGGATTAACGACATGGGCAGATTCGCCGAATGGGAAGATTAAGAAAAGCGATGTTATAATTGCCAAGAATTATTTGAGTCAAGATGAGATGAGACAATTAAATCGTATGGTTACGGCATACTTAGATTTTGCAGAAAGTATGACATTAAGACATATTCCGCTGACAATGCAAGATTGGGAGAAACGTCTTAATAGTTTCATTGAGATGTTTGAATATGGAATTTTAAAGGACGCAGGTAAAGTGTCTGCTGAGATTGCAAAGCTTCATGCAGAAACTGAATTTGAAAAGTATAGAATCATTCAGGATAGATTCTTTATGTCGGATTATGATAAATATTTATTGGAATTAGAGGAAAATGCAAAGAAGTAGTTTCACGATTTTGAGATAAAATAAATATTTAAAAGAATATGTCTGCACCCCCTTATAATAAAGACTTGTTGTGAGAAGAATCACAACAAGTCTTTTAGCATATCTATTCTTTTTGAAAGTGCATAGCATATATTTTCACAACGTGTTTCATCAATGTATTTTGATGAACTTAAAATTTTCTTGCAGTCGTTTTCAATGTCGTTGAGTTTTTGAAAATCAAGCCAAGTTAAATCAGTTACAAATCCAATTTGTTTAGCGTGAGAAGTGGTAAATGGCTTGCTTTCGTCATATTTTATCGGTTTTATATTTTTTGCAATCTGATTAAACCATAGGCTTGTTCCACAATCAAATAGAGGTGCAAAGCCAATCCATTCAAGAGTATTTGCATTTCGTATTACGCCGAAGTTGCGAAAATGACGGTCGCTGTTGGCGATAATGTAATCAATGGTAAGCATATAATTAAGAAATTTTTCTGTATTTGCAATTCCCTGTATTTCACAACATCTTTTGAAATGCTCATATGATGATACATTTTTCTCTTTAGGTAGAGTTCCATATATACTATAAGCACTTATAAGCTCCGTTTGAGATGTAATAAAATTTTCGCAAACCGATAAAGGTTGTTCATCATCAAAAACTAAATCATAATCCACAAACGGCATATAGTTTAATCTGCTTTGCAGAATTGACGCTATTTTTTCATTAAGAGGTTCTTGAAAAAATGGTGCACTGCCTGATTTTATAAGACAGCGTTTTCTGTCTATAACTGACCATTTCTTTTTAAGCCATCCGTCAGTGGTGTTGTCGGGGGATATAAGCGAAAAACTGTCACTTTTGGTTGGAGTACCGAATAATGCATTGCCGACATCTTCGCTGAAATCATTATCGAAAAAGTTGATGTCTTTCCATTGTGAATTTACATCGTTCGGTTTAAACCAATATTGGTCGGATAAACTCAAACCGTAACATTTTAAAATCAATTCGTCTTGGTGTGTAACACCGATGATATCAAGTGCATTTGCAAGTCCTTGTCTGCTTGCAGGAATAGAACGCCCTTTGTACCATTTATTAAACTTTCTGAGATTGATTTTTTCATTTTCTGAAAGACCAAGAGGTATGTGTTCGGGATTATATATTTTGCTTACATTTTCAATAGAAAAACTTGCGTCGGATATTTCAATTTCACAGACGGGTATATCCTTGTGCATTAAAATGTATTTCATAAAATCCCTCCTTTTGTCAATCGGATAGATATATTATAGAATGAAATACTTGATTTGTCAATTATAGTTAGACTTGATTTTATAGGGATAATATGATATATTTAGACTATAATAAATTAGGTAAAAAACTGATCTTGCATTTTGTGGTCCGTGGTAGAGGTGGTAGACCCGATAACATTGGGTGCAAAGCTTGTTGATGTACGTGACAGAAAATCTTGTTGCTGTGACGATGATTTCGATTTGGCGTCTGTGCCTGCATCGGTTTGCAGAGTGTTTGACGATCAGTTCGTAACAGGCAATGAGGCAAAACGTGTGTTCGTATCTTTGGGTATTTTCTCCATAATTAAAATCGAACGCCACGTTCAACTTCTTATTCCGTCATATGACTTCTGTATCCCTCAAAAAGAATGTGTAGGGGCAACAGCCCCCACCCCAAATAGACCATCTTTTTTTGTCGTAAAATCTTTATTTCCTTTATAGTATCACATAACAAATTTAAAATCAATATTTATTGATAAATCAGGTATTTCATTCCTGTAGGTTTGTCAATGATGTGTTACACATTTTCTAAAAAATTTCACCGTCATTAACAAAAGCATTGATATACTCTTGTGGAGAATGCCAGTTAAGAGGACGCATGGGAAACTTATTGTATTTATAGTTATGCACCTTTAGTTGTTTTGCAAAATCATCAAATGAATAAAATTTATGCGTAGCATAGAAGTATTCATTATCCTTTCTGTGAGAACGTTCTACCTTGCCGTTGTGTCTTGGGGTAAATGGACGTATAAGCTTATGATGTATGCCATGTCTTTGTAATGCTCTTTCAAACATTGTTGGAGTTTGCTTGCCAACAGAAAGCTTTTTAGTAAACTCCATGCCATTGTCTGTTTGTATGCACTTTATTGGAAATTTAAAAGCTTTAATCAGATGTTCCACAAACACCGCTGATGAATAAGAACTGTGTTCTTCAAAAGCCTCTAAATACCGGAAACGAGAGTATTCATCAATAGCAGTGTATTGATAGAATTTCTTACCTGTCGCATCACCGACGATGCAGGCTGTAGGTACAACCTTAACATCTATCTGAACTCTTTGTCCGGGATAAAGCATTTTCTCATAGGGTTTTGGGATATATTTTGGATTAGGTGGTTTAATAGCCATTTGTCCCATTTTGCGTAGAATACGATAAAGACCGGTTATAGAGCGAGAATAACCCCTTTGACGAAGTTTAATCCAATAGACAACTAAGCCTGCATGTGGGTTTCGTTTGCGCATATTAGCGATTAGCTTTAGTTCTTCCGGTGTGTGTTGATTTGGATGATGATGAGGTCTGTGTGATTTATCGGCTAAAGATTGCAGAGTTCCATCATATCTTTTACGCCAACGATAAACATATTGACGATTTACTTTGTAACGAATTGCAGCTTTAGTTACACCGTGTTTTAAAGAATATTTAATTAATGCTTGTCTAAATCTCATAGTTTGTGTTATAGTATTCATAGCAAGTGACTCCTTTGTTTGTTTTTTTGTGGTGAATTAACTATAACACAAAGAAGTTTCACTTGCTATTCTTTTTTTTGCCGAAATATTTTGTTATGAGTTTATCTCGTAACAAAATATTTTGGAATGTAACACATCTATTGTAAACCTACACAGATATTACTTTGATATATCGACTGTATTGTTGAAGAAATAACATTTATGTGTTATAATATATATACTTACACTTTTACTGAAAAAACTAAAAATCATGACTTGAAAAGATGTTTGTTTAGGAAGGAAGAGTAAATGGGAGAAATAGTTTTATATCACGGTAGTTTTAACAAGGTTGTTGTGCCGCAATATGGCTTGGGCGAAACCAAACACGATTACGGAAAAGGTTTTTATCTTACCGAAAATGTTGAACTTGCTAAAGAATGGGCTGTTTGCAGGCCGGACGAAACAAACGGTTGGGTTCATAAGTTTGAATTGGATACTAAAGATTTGAAAGTATTGGACTTTCAGCAATATAATGTTCTTTCATGGCTTGCAGAGCTGATGAAACATAGAGATGCCGCAGATACAAGGCGTTATAAGATGTTGTCTAAAAAGTTTATTGCGAAATATGGGATTGATACAAGCGAATATGATGTTATAAAAGGGTGGAGAGCCAATGCGTCATATTTTTATATTGCAAAAGAATTTGTGCGTGACAACATTGATATTGAAATCCTTGAAGAATTGTTATCGCTTGGCGGATTGGGTATCCAATATTGCATAAAATCTGAACTTGCTTATTCAAAACTGACTAAGATAGAGGATGGATTGATTTGCGTTGATTATAATGAATTTAACGAAAAGTACAATAAGAGAGATATAAATGCAAGAAAAAATATGCATGAGCTTGTTGATTCGGACATCAACAAGGTAACAAATGTGTTCAGCACATTGATTTGAGAGGTGATTGAAATGCCGGCATATCCGAAAGAATATTTAAGTGATGTTGTTGAAAATCAAGGAAAGCTTTTTGACCTTGTATCACAGAATTATCCTGATAAGGATACTTTTGATTTTATCAACACTTATATGACAAGCAAAACAAGAAGAAGCATTGATGAAGCTAAAGCCTATGTGAATACAATGAGCGCCTCGGAATTATGGGACTATTTTTGCAAAACTGATGGATTTAAATTGAAAAACGGTAAAGCTATTGAAGGCTTTATGCCAGATTGGATAGGCGAATTTTACGCATATTATCAATGGTATTATAATATTCCAAGCAGTGAAGTGGTAAAAAAAGTTCCGGTAGATTTTTTGGTCAAAGCGTACGGCGGACTTCACGATTTGGAACTTGATTTAGCTGTTAAAAAAGTTGGTGAAATATAATGACAATTGTTTGTTTTCACAATCCAAATGAGGAAAACGGATATTTGAGTAATTGGTATCCGAGCGAGTTTACAGTGAATGATGTAGACTTTTCCTCAATGGAACAATATATGATGTATAAAAAAGCTGTGTGTTTTGGAGATAAGGACATGGCAAACAAGATACTTGCAACAGATGATGTGGCTGAAATAAAAGCTTTTGGCAGACTTGTTGCAAATTATAACGAGAGCTACTGGAATGGGGTTCGTCAAATAGTTGTATTTGAAGGGTTGACTGCAAAATTTTCTCAGAACGAAGATTTGAAAACAAAACTCAAAGCAACCGATAACTCAATTTTGGCAGAGTGTGCAGTTAAGGACAGAATATGGGGTATAGGTTTGTCAATGAACGATCCGGATAGGTTGAAAATTGACAAATGGAAAGGGCAAAATCTGCTTGGATATGCCTTGATGATGGTTCGTGAACGGTTGTAAACTCTTAAAAATAGAAAAAATAGAGGTGCAGAAAATTCTGCACCTCTTAGTGAATACAAATATAGTAGATGTAAAATAGAAATAGGTAAAATTAATTATATAGCCATATTGATAGTAATATTACGCTGACCGTCTTTGGTGACTTCGCTGATAAAAATACTGTCGATAAACTCTTGTACTATCGGAATAGTCAACTTATCAATATGAGTATATTTTTTCAAAATTTCTTCTTTATCCTCCTGATTTTCGATTTTTGTCTGCACGTCATTGATTTCAACATCAATATTTTTTAGCTTTGTTTTTGTGGCATTTTGTTGTTCCATATAATCGTTTTGTGCCTGTTCGTATATTTCACGAATAACCACACCGTCATTATATGATTTCAACAAATTAAGCAAATTTTTGCGTGTTACCTCCAAGCTTTTTTCAATATTAAAGCGTTGATTTTTTAAACTTTCAAGTTTTTTATCAAGACGATTTGTGATAACAATATTTTCGCTCAATTCATCTTGATTGACGTACTGTGAAATTGTTTCATTAATTTTGTCAATGATAGTTTTTTCAAGCATATCAAGACGTATGCGTTTATGATTGTCACATTCACCGGTTGACGACGCACGATAACATCTGAAATATGAAATACCGCCCGATTTGCATTTATACATTTTTGAACCGCATTTTTCACAATAGACTTTGCCGGAAAGAGGGTGTTTTTTGCCGTCTTTTCCGCTTGAGGCCTTGCGACGGGTTTGACGCATTTTTTGCACGGTATTCCAAAGATTTATGTCAATTATAGGTTCGTGCATATTCGGAATTTTTATATGCTCGGATTTTGGCACATTGCCTTTCTTTTTTGTACGAAAATTTAAAACAGTGCTTTTATGATTCACAACCGTACCTATATATACTTCATTTGCAATAAAAGTACGGACCATATCACGAGTCCATTTACCGATTTTCGTATGTCTGTCGTACATACCGTTTACCTTGTAGCCCTGTTGTTTTTTGTATTCGGACGGAATAAGATAACCGCAACTGTTTAAATGTTGAGCGATTTGCATATATGTACTGCCCGCCGCCGCCATTTCAAAAATTATTCGCACTACCGGTGCGGCGTCCTCATCAATGATAAGATGATTTTTATTGTTTGGATCCTTTTTATAGCCGAATGGCGGCATTGAACCGAAAAACTGACCTCTTTTCGCTTTTTCATCAAAACTTCTGCGTATGTTCTGCGATAACAGTGTAAGCTGTGTTTCGTCAAAAACCGCATGGATATGACTGCTCAACTCTGAATCGGAACGCATGGTGTCTATACCTTCAAGTGCAGAAACAAAACGGATTTTTTTCTCTTTGAAAAGGTTGTGAATGTAGTCCTCGACAACCTTAATATCTCTCGCAAAACGGCTTTGCGTTTTAACAAGTACAATATTAAATTTGCCGTTTTTTGCGTCCTCAATCATTCGGTTGAAGTCGGGACGACTTCTGTCACTGCCCGAAAAATCTTCGTCAATATAATGGCCGTAAATTTCCCAACCGTGTGAAGATGCGTATTCATCAAGAATCATTCTTTGGTTTTGAATACTTTCACTCTCGGCATTACCTTTGTCAAGGTCCTCTTTACTCAGTCGCATATATAATGCTGCTTTTTGAATGGAATTCATCGTTGCACCTCCTTAGGGGCAAGGTTAGACCTTGCCCTTTGTTTTATCTGTTTTGTATGTATGCGACAGCCGATTCTGTTAGGATTACGTTTGTCAATTTTTTGTTGACTGTGTATTTACGCTCCTTTTCGTTACGATTTGCATAGTTGACTTTGATGTTGTAAGTACATGTCTTTGACATAACTTCCACCTCCTGTATAATATATTCACTGAAATAATAAATTATTGAAATTTGTTACTATACGTTTTTTAGTCCGTCATACCGGTATACCGGACTAAAACTTAAACCATGTTATCGTTTATTGCAATACCCTGTAGCATACGAACTGTTTTATTATCCATCGGTCGTCTGACGGGTGTTATATTGGTATATTCCTTTAGTCTTGATATGAATGAATTCCTTGGTATTACAGGATAGTTATTATTCAGACAGAAATCCAGAAATACACTGTATATTTCGTCACCGCGAGATATATATTCATCACCCAGCAAACAGTAATCCGATTTTAGAAAACTGTCTATAGCAGCAGTATTTACTACCCCAAATGATTTGTTGAGTAATTCCTCACATGCCGAACAAGTTGGAAATACAAAATTATTGCCAAGCAACTTTCTATAAGCTGAAAGTCCTTTTTTGATTATATAATCCTTTTCCAACAATAGTTCTTGCAAAAGATTTTCATTTCGCTCTTCAGCAGGAACGGTATTCATAAATGGGACAATCAGAATTCTGTTTCGAATTGATTTTGGATCTTCCTTGGAGGAAACCAGTGGTAATGAATTCGAAGCAAACAGTAACTTTATATGGTCGGGTCTTAACTTATGAAACCCTCCATATTTTACTTCTGTCTCCAAATAATCTTTGCCGCCGCTCGTGAATCTTTTTAAATCGCCCAAGTTTTTTAAAACTGAGGAGGAATTGTCAAGCGAAGTGTTCAACATCTTGTTGTATAAACGTGCTGAGGAATACTTGCTGTTGCTGAACTGCTCAAGCGAAATGTGAGAGCAGTTATTAATCCCTACTAAGTGTTCACATAAGCTGCCGAATACACTTTTCCCGGTATCCGGTTTACCATACAAATAAAAGAATTTTTTAAAACAAGCATTTGGTGCAAGGATTGCCCCTATTACGGACCAAAGAACCCTTAATAAATCCTTATCCCCACCCGAAATTTGATTAAAAAATGCTTTGGTGACATGGTTATTATCGGCATTATCGGGGTTGTATGTGATGTCATTGTAATTTATGAATTTATCCTCAGGTGTAGCTTTGCGGAATTCCTTTAATGTTATATCATAGCAACCGTTTTGAAATACAACAAGATCATTAGGATAATCCAGTTCGTCCAGTGATTGTTGTATCGATGCTGTTGTTTTTAGTTGTTCGACAACTTTTTTCCAAAATGATATTGATCGGTCTTTTAATTCTGCAGGAGCTACCTCTTTTAGTGTTGCAATTAATTCGTTTTGACTTAATAACCGGTAAGCCGGATGTTTAAAAATTCTCAAATCCTCGTTGCAATACATAAAGTCAAATATTTCTAAAAAATATTGTGCAGCATAGTAATCGTTTGATAAGTCATTTGAATTAATAATATCAACTTTGCCAGCTGATTTACCTATATTCTCGGATTCCGATTTCTTCTGAAGAAGATCATCAAACACTTTTGGAATATCTGTTGATAGATTTTCTGTATTATCATCTTCGGTAGAGATATTTTCATGAGGCGGTAACTCCCAATCATCATTTTCGTTTGAAGGCGATGTATTTGATATTAAAGTGTCGATATCAATATCATCATTAAAATTTTTATGTAGCGGTGGAGCCCAATCGTCATTTTCCTCCAAAGGTAGCGTGGACGACATTAAAGCGTCAATATCAATATCCAAATCAATGTCCTCTTCATCATCAAAATTATAAAAATGATTGGCAGAAATCCAGTTGTCACTTTCAGCGACTGTTGCTGAATTCATAAGCTCATCAATATCATTTTGTATCTCGTGATCGATAATCGGGGAATGGGACGATGGCTTAAAGCCATCATCTCGCATATCATCCCAAGTGTTTTTTGTAAGTTGATTCCAATCAAATGGTTGTATGCTTTTCATGATGTATATCCTCCGGTTTAAATATAGTGTCGATGTTTTCGCTAATTGCTATAGGTTTTGTATTTTCTGATGCCAGATATTCCGAAAAATGAGTCAATGCTAGGTCAAAAGCAGCTGTAGCGGAAGGGGAAGTATCCAAAAACATCGCTTGTTGCCCATTTGAGTAGTAGCCGGACGACAAGGTATAATGCTTGTTGAGATCACAACTCGTGTCTGTTACAGGATCGATAACAAACAACAAAGAGGAAAACTCTACTACTTCTTCATCGACCATAAAAATCGCTCTCTGCTTTGAGCAGTCAAAGAACAAATCCAGTCGTTTAAAATCTATATTGGCCTGACACGGAGGATAAAGATTGGATTCGTTAGCTTCCTGTAGCTGCTGAATGGCAATGAATGAATCTCCCGATTGAGCAAAAATGGCAAACCTTGTTAAAGGCGAAAGTTGTCCAAATCTTAAGACAACAGCAGAGTTATCATAGATGCATTTTTCCGCATTAGGTAAATTTGTGTTTACGATCTTTGCCGTCATGCACGAAAAGTTCTTTGTGTTTTTTGACTTAGCGATAATTTTTTCAATAGCTTTCAAATCGGAATTAGTTAATTTATCTCTTTTTTTCATTTTAATTTTATCCTTTCTATTTACCTTGGAATGTTTGCGTTGTAATATCGATATTTACAGTTACAATTGTACATCAATAAAAATATGCCTACAAGAAGCAAAAAGTGCTTTATATAATATTTTTAAAATTAAATATTGCATAATTGAAGATTTAGTGATAGTATGTAATAGGACAAGTATAAAAAATACAAGAATATTACAATTCAAAGAAAATGTTAGGAAAATAGAGGTGCTAAGAATGGAAGACAATCAGAAATTTTGTGAACCGGATAATGAAGAAGAAATAGAATATGAAGAAATATTGTGTGAAGTGGATGATGATGAGGAAATAAAATATGAAGAGAAATTTTGTGAACTGGATAGCGATGAAGATAATGAAAAACGTATAGAATACGAAGAGGGTTTTCGTCAGTATCTAAAATGTAATTTTACAAATGAAGACGGATTGTTTGTAAAAGAGGAGATTAACGAGAAAACTAAAGTAAGTTTAACTGATTTAGGTAAACATTTGTTTGGTTATTTATGTGTAACATCAAATATTCCATATAAAGAGATTAAATACTATTTATATTTAATACAAAAAAGAAAACCAATAAAAAATTGGAAAATCAAAGGAAGCCAAATGTTTAATTGGTTAGAAAATAATTTGATAAATTTTAAATTGGATAAAACACCTAAAATTAAAACCCTAGATGAAAATGAGATATTTAAGATGTCAGAATCTATCATGATGTTCATGGCTGTATTTGAGTCAATGGATAATAGATTGAAAAAGAAAGATACAGCCTATTTTGGCAAAGAAATAAAAAATGCCGATTGTAATTATATACAAAAGTATTGCAGAAAAGAAAATATAGAAGGTAAGTATATAAAAAAGTATATATTAAAAGATGACTATACATTATTTTCGATAATGCTTATGTATTTTGTGTATATAATATTTTATCGTTATTTTAATAAAGAATTGTGCATAAGGAAAGATGAAAAGACAGATACGATTCAAATTGAAAATATAGTAGATATTATGTCTGTAATACATAAAGACTGGGTAGGAACATGGAAACACGAACAGAAAGTACATATTGAAAATCCCAAAAAAGATATAGAACAACAAATACGTCAATATATTATTGAGAATTTTTTCTCTCAGAGAGAAGAAAGTAATTTTTCTTTTGATGGATTTCCATATATGAAATTTCTGATAATAAATAATCAATTTTCAGAATTTACTGATGAAATAATAAAGGATTTTGCTATTTGGATATATAAGAAAAACCATTGCGAAACAAAACACATAAATTCTGCAACGATTATCGTAGATGATATTAAAGACCACTTTCAAAAAGTTGTTAAAAATGTTTATTACGGTGAAAATTATGATTTTAGAAATGAGGAAGAACGTATAGGCAATGAAGATGTGTATAAAAAAAATAAACTCAATATATTGTCTTTGTTCAGCATACTGAAGAAAAAGGAAAATAATGATAACATACAAAGCAGTATACCTAAAACGTTGCGTGCCTCAAGAAACAGAATTGAAATCAATGGGGAAAAAATAAATAGATTACGATTATTTATCGATGATATGTTGACAGATGACAGTTCGAATTATAGGGAAGATAATAAAGATAAGGAATATAAAAGCATGATTAACTGTATTGGCGGATATGAATTTGAAAGAATATTTCAGCCCATTAACTTTATGTTGGATTCGGTGATTAGTATTAAGATGTATGAAGATAAGAATTTTAGAAATAAAATTAATGAAATACGTCATTATGATAACGCAGATAGATATAAGTATATAGTTAATGTGACAAATTACAGTTCATATCCTGTATTCCTTGGGATATATTTAAAACGGTTGTATCTTCAAACTGAAATAAATATTGAAAAATATGTTGCCAATTATATTAGCAATCATTGTGAGCATAATTGTAACGGGTGTGATAATTTTTGTAAATATGAAGCAAAAAAAGAAAATTTAAAAAAAGAGAAAATAGAGGATTTTGAAAAGGAACAGCAGGGAAAAGAAAAACGTGAAAAAAAGAAACTAGAAAAAAATTTGGATATAAATGAATTTGCCGTTTTTATAACCGATAGGTTTCGAAAAAATAGCTCCGGCATGCTGAATATAGAGAACAATTACACTGATGTTATGTTATCGGAAACATTTAGATATAAAAACATAGATAAAGATATGAGGTTATCGGTAAGAGTAAAGGATTCATTTATTAGATATGATGGTTATGCATGGTTAGAAGAATTTGAAGACGTAAATACTGAATGGATAAACGAGTGTATTTGCTTGGGGCAAAAGTTTGAACGGATGATGGAAGAAATATCTGCGTATTTGGCAAGCATTTGTACAATAGGAGATATTATTAATTGGAGCATAAAGACTGTTGAGGAAAGTAGAGAAGAAGGCGATAAATATGTAAATAAACTTTCCGAACATCTGTATGGTATTTGGAATGATGTCTATAAGTATGCTATAGATAATAAACTTGCCATAACAAAAGTTCATACCGAATATTTCGAAAAATATTTCGCCTCTGTGGAAAATGAAAAGAGGAGGAAGAAAGCAGAAAAGAAATTACTGTAATAAAAAGTGAAATTGTTTTGTTTTTTGTCGAAATACCGTTGGAATATGGTAAGATATGTGATATAATAGAAATATAGTTTAACGTTAAATTTGCTACGAAAGGAAAATATGTTATGGGAAAAACAATAGCATTCAGTGGATATAGAACAGAGAAGTTGCCCGAAAATGTGGATCCAATAAGAATACAATTAAAAAAAGAAGTTAATAAGTGTATTGAGGATGGATATGATACATTTTTGTGTGGTATGGCAGAAGGCTTTGATCTGATGTCTGCAGAAATTGTTTTAGACCTAAAAAAATCATATAGTATTAAATTGATTTGTGTTATTCCTTTCGATGATGGCAGGGAACACGGGGAAAAGTATTCGAATATTGCAAATAATGCAGATGAAAAAGTTGTTCTGTCAAATCAATTCAGTTACGATACATACTATAAAAGAAATGAATACATGGTTGATAATTGTGATAAACTCATATGTTATTATGACGGTAGATATGGAGGTACAGAATATACAGTTGATTATGCAAATAAAAAAGGTATTCCGGTAGTGAATTTATGGGACAACATTACTCCTGAACTTCGTATGCCAAAACCAATAGATAATAAGAGAGAAAAAGTGGTAGATGAACTTAAAAATGCACTTAGAAAAGGATCAAGTCTATCAGTTATCTCAGCATATTTTACTATTTATGCCTATGCTGAATTAAAAAAAGAATTATCACGTATTAGTCATATGCGTTTCTTATTTCAGGAACCAACTTTTGTAAAAAAAGACGATGAGTTACTTCGTCAATACTATATAGATCATAATGGAGAAAAAGATATTTCCGGTAATGAGTTTGAGATAAGATTACGAAATGAATTAAAACAAGGTTCAATCGCTAAAGAGTGTGAAAAATGGATAAGAGAAAAGGTGGATATAAAATCCTTAAAAAAGCCGAATCCTGCACAACCGAGAATGATACATGTTGACAATCCAAAAGATGCGGTAATGATAAACGGAACAGTGGACTTTACAACTGATGGATTGGGAATTACTCCGTCAAACAGAATAGACAGTAATATGTGTATTTATGGAAAAGAAATGACTGCAAGCTTTTTACATCAATTCGATGAAATATGGAATGATGATATGACGGTCGAAGATGTCAAAGAAAAAGTATTGGAACAAATGCAAATATTATATAAAGAAAATCCACCTGAATTTATATATTTCATAACTTTATATAACTTATTTTATGATAATTTAAACGAACTTACAGAAGAAAACATAATAAAGACTAAGACCGGTTTTAAAGAAACTTTAATATGGAATAAACTTTATAAGTTTCAGCAAGACGGAGTTTTTGGCGTTATTGATAAAATGGAAAAGTGGGGCGGATGTATTTTAGCTGATAGTGTAGGCTTAGGAAAAACATTTACAGCACTTGCGGTTATAAAATATTATGAACTTAGAAATTCAAGAATACTTGTGCTTGCTCCGAAAAAATTGCGTGAAAATTGGACAATTTTTACACAGAATGATACACGAAATATATTTGCGGAGGATCGTTTCGGATATACTGTATTAAATCATACTGATTTATCACGCCAAAGCGGAACATCGGGAGATGTTAATATTGCGACTGTAAATTGGTCTAATTATGATTTGGTTGTAATCGATGAAAGCCATAATTTTAGAAATAATCATCCGGTAAAGGGTAAGACTACTCGTTATGAAAAATTGATGAATGATATTATAAAAAAGGGTGTTAAAACAAAAGTTTTGATGCTTTCGGCAACTCCTGTCAATAACCGTATGAATGATATAAAGAATCAGATAGGTTTTATAACGGAGGGAAATAATAATCTTTTCCAAGATGCCGGTGTACCAAATGTTGAAAATGTTTTGAAAAAGGCGCAGATGGTATTTAATAAGTGGCAGACTTTGCCGGAAGAAAAGAGGACGTCAGATAGGTTTGTTGAAATGATGGATCTTGACTATTTCAAATTGCTTGATACTGTTACGATTGCACGTTCACGCAGACATATAGAGAAATATTATAATCTTGCGGAAATAGGTAAGTTCCCGGAAAGACTGTCTCCGAAAAACTTATATCCAGATATAGATACGGAAAATGAATTTCCGAAAATTGAGGATGTCAATAAACTTATTAAGAAACTAACTCTTTGCGTATATTCTCCGCTTGGTTATGTGTTGCCTGAAAAGAGAATGGAATACGGAAAAAAATATGATGTAAAGGTTGGCGACGGAAAATCGATATTTAGACAAGTAGACCGTGAAAACAGTCTTGTAGATTTGATGCGAGTAGGTATACTTAAAAGAATGGAAAGTTCAATTCATTCTTTTGGAATTACAGTTGAGAGAATTATAGAAAAGATTAATTTTACACTTGAACGAATTGAGCAAAACAAATTTGAGATAAAAGAAAATCTTTCTATAAATGATATAGATCTTGATGATAATGATTTTGAAGATTTAATGCTCGGCAATACAGTTAAAGTGTTGCTTCAGGATATGGACTTGATTCGTTGGAAACAAGATTTACTTTCTGATAAAGAAAAACTTGAACGTATTCTTGCGGCGGCAAAAGAGGTCAATCCGAATAGGGATAAAAAGTTGTTGGAATTAAAAAGGGTTATACGTGAAAAACAGTTGAATCCTATAAATAAAGATAATAAAAAGATAATTATATTTACTGCGTTTGCGGATACTGCAGATTACTTGTATCGAAACATTGCTCCGGCAATGCTTGAACATGGACAATATACCGCTGTTGTTACCGGTTCCGGAGATAATAAATCAACAGTGCCGATACCCAAACAACTTAAGAATCAAATAAGAATAAGCGACTTAAACAGTGTACTGACATTGTTTTCACCGAAGTCAAAAGAAATGAATAAGGTATTTCCTGAAATGACGGATACTATTGATATTTTAATTGCAACAGATTGCATTTCGGAAGGTCAAAACTTGCAGGATTGTGATTATCTTATAAATTATGATATCCATTGGAATCCTGTTCGCATAATTCAGCGTTTTGGACGTATAGACCGACTTGGCAGTACCAATGACTATATTCAACTTGTGAATTTTTGGCCTAATATGGAACTTGATGAGTACATAAATCTTGGACAAAGAGTAAAAGGCAGAATGGTGCTTTTAGATGTATCTGCAACGGGCGATGATAATGTTATTGATGAAAGCAAGGAAAAGAAGGATCTTGAATATCGTAAGAAACAGTTGATGAAACTGAAAAATGAAGTTGTCGATTTGGAAGATATTGCAGGAAATATTTCTATTACAGACCTTACATTCAATGATTTTAAAATAGACCTTATGGAATATATGAAAACAAACCGAAAAAAACTGGATAATGCACCTATGGGAATGTATGCAATAGCAAGTATTCCGGATAATCTCAAAGATACTATTGAGCCGGGAGTAATATTCACGTTAAGACAGATTGAGGGACGAGCGCAAACAAAGGAACAGAATGCTTTCTATCCGTATTACCTTGCATATGTAAAGGAAAACGGCGAAACGACTATGAATTTCGTTCAGAGTAAAAAGATTTTGGACTGCTATAAAAAATTGTGCAAGGGTCATACAGAGGTTATAAAAGAACTTGCCGATGAATTTAACAACGCCACTGAGGACGGCAAAAATATGGGGATATATTCAGACTTGCTTGAAAATGCTATTGATAATCTTATCGGCAAAAAACAGGAAGCCGGAATTGCAAGTCTTTTCTCAAAAGGCGGCGGAATTGTTTCTGATGAAACCTTTGACGGAATTGAAGATTTTGAATTGGTAAGTTTCTTGGTGATAAAGTAGGTGACGAACATTGTTAGGGATAAATGAAAATTGCAAAATCGAGCAATTCATAGCTAAAAAGAACTTTTATACATACGGTGATTTGACAAGCGGTGATAAGGCTATTTTTACGAATAACATTTCAAAGATAACACTTATGTATCAGATAACTCCAAATAAAATAAATATATCACCTTATAAAGATGATGTTCGTGAGTATCCGATGATAAATGTGTTTAAAGTGGAAGTTTATAAGGACGAAAAAATAAAACGAATTGCAGAAATAATTATGAAGTCTATTCCGTATCCAATGCTGATTGTTTTTGAATTTGAAGATAAGGTTCAGCTGTGGACAGCACATCAGAGAATAAACCAAAATGATGAAAGCAAAAATGTGCTTGACGAATTTGTATTTACAGATTGGGAAACAGATACAAGTTGGTTTGATGTTTCTGAAATGAATATGACAAATTTTTATGCACTGTATTCGGATATGGTTGATTGCATATCGGTACATAATGCAAAATGTATTGTTCAAACTGATGAATTAACCGGTGAACAGGCACGAGAATTGACAAATAAATTGGAAGAAATAGAGAATCAAATTGTAGCGCTAAAATCAAAAATGAAGAAAGAAACTCAGTTTAATAAACGTATTGAAATAAATATCGAAATTAAGAAACTGGAACAGGAAAAGGGTACAGTTTTGAGTTTGGGGAATAGAGTTATATGAATAAAAAAACAAGTAAAAAATGGTATAAAAAAATATGGGTATGGTTGATAATTAGTGTCAGTATTATAATTATTGTATTTGGTGTTCCATTAGCAATAAATTATTTCTATACAAAGGTTATATGGTTTCATACTGATTGGAATGGAGGTTCTGCATTACAATTTTATGGAACAATACTTTCTTTTTTTAGCACAGCGTTATTAGGTGTTATTGCTATATATCAGAACAATAGAGCAAATGAAGTAAATAAATCAATAATGGCAATGAATAGCAAAAAACAAATCGCATACTTAGTTCCTAAAACAACAACTTTGAAGTGTGACGAAAATATGTGTTTTGATTTTATAAACAAAGGAAACTCATTTGGAATTATAAGACTTGTAACATTGCAAAAAAATGGAGAAATTATTTTACAAAAGGCTATGGAAGAGTTTGTAGATTGTGATACGGAGTATAAATTTGATTCTCATTTGAAAATTAAAGATGAAAATGAAGACTTGCGTATTACAATTGAGTTTTTAATTCAAAATCCTTTTGAATATGAATATACAGAAAAGATAATTATGGATTTCGATTTAGAATATAAGGATGAATTTATTTCATTTAAACAAAAAAAGTTTAATATAGTATTTAGAAATTCAAAGGAGGCATTTTAAATGATTGAAACAAAATTAGACGGTAAAACGCCGGATATAGCTGAAGAAAATATTGCAAAGTTGAAAGAAATTTTCCCTGATGTATTTTGTGAGGGAAAAGTTGATTTTGAAAAATTACAACAAGTGTTAGGTAATTATATAGAAGATGAAGATGAGCGTTATAATTTTTCTTGGAACGGAAAAGGACGTTCACTGCGTCTTGCTCAAAGTCCGTCAATGGGAACACTTCGCCCTTGTAAAGAAGAAAGCAAAGATTGGGACACAACCGAAAATCTTTATGTTGAGGGTGATAATTTAGAGGTTTTAAAACTTTTGCAAAAATCATATCACGGTAAAATAAAAATGATATACATAGAAATAATCTTACTGAGTTTAATACAATGCCGTGGAATAATTAAAAAGTGTTCCTTTGCGGTGTAAAATCAGTCGTTGCGGTGTAAAATCCGAAACGGCTGTTTTTATATGCACAGAAAAGCTCCTCACCGCCGTAATGGTAGTGAGGAGTATCTTTTTTATCCTTATGCTTTAATTTCCTGCCCGTCCTTAAAAGCAAACCGCACATCGTCCCTGGCATAGACTGTTACATAATCAATCAGCCCGCACCAGAGGGCAGGGTCAAATTTCTCCATCGGGTCAGCCTGCGCCAGCGTGTCCAGAAAGGCGTCGATTGCCGCCCGTCTGGATTTCTTGTCGGCAAGCGCGGCTTCAATTTCCTCCAGCCGAGCCTTCGCGGTATCGAAACGGGTGGTGAGACCGTCATAGCGTTTCTGATATTCCGTTTGGTCGAGCGCCACATGAGCGTTTTCGTAGATGCATTTTTCGATAAGGTCTGAGACGACCATGATCTCATCCTGCAGTTCTGCGACTTCGGTTTCCAGTGCAGATGTGTCGAAAGCAACGTCCAGCGAATTTCGGAGCGGCGAGATAATCGCCGCTTTTTTGCCAATCAGCTTGTTTGCCGCTGAGACAAACATCGCTTTAATTTCATCCTCCGTCAAGTGCGGCGTGGAGCATTTTTCCTCGCCGTCATACTTATGATTGCACTGCCAGATAACCCGGCGGTATTTGCTGTTGGAATGCCAGACCTTCGAGCCGTACCACTCGCCGCATTGTCCGCAGCGTATCTTACCGGAGAAAAGATGGACGCCGCTGTGTCGCCCACGGCTGCTTTTTCTACGCTCCAGTTCCTGCTGAACCAGCTCAAACACCTCCGGCTGGATGATGGCTTCGTGGTTGCCCTCCACATAGTACTGCGGAATCTCTCCCTCGTTGACCTTTTTCTTTTTGGTGAGGAAATCCACCGTGTAGCTCTTTTGAAGAAGCGCATCGCCTTTGTATTTCTCATTGGTGAGGATGCTGCGAACAGCTCCTGCGTTCCATTTATCCTTGCCGCCCGGCGATTTAATGCCGTCAGCGGTTAGCCTGGCGGCAATGCCGTGCGGCGTCATGCCTTGCAGGAACATACTGTAAATGCGGCGGATGATAACCGCTTCGTCCTTGTTCAAAACCAGATTGCCGTCAGGACCCCGGTCGTAGCCGAGAAACCGTTTGAATGGCACGGTGACCTTCCCGTCAGCAAACCGTTTTCTCTGTCCCCATGTACAGTTCTCGGAAATGCTGCGGCTTTCCTCCTGTGCCAGTGAGGACATGATGGTAATAAGTAGTTCTCCCTTGCTGTCCAGGGTCCAGATGTTTTCTTTTTCAAAATAGATCTCCACGCCTTTTTCCTTGAGCTGGCGCACCGTGGTCAGACTATCTACCGTATTGCGGGCGAATCGGCTGACCGATTTGGTGACGATGAGGTCTATCTTGCCAGCCAGTGCATCCGCCACCATGCGTTTGAATCCCTCGCGGTGCTTGGTATTCGTACCCGTTATGCCCTCGTCCGTATACACGGAAACAAACTCCCAATCGTCCCGGCTTTTGATATAGTTGGTGTAATAGTCCACCTGGGCGCTGTAGCTGGTGAGCTGCTCCTCGCTGTCCGTGGAAACACGGGCGTAGGCGGCGGTGCGGCGCTTTTTCTTTTCATTGATCGGCGTTGCCGTGAATCGGCTTATCGTCGCCGGTATTGTCGTTACTTTCGCCACGTTTTTCCCTCCATCTCTGTATCATTACTTCTCGCATATGCTGTTTTCGCTCCTCTGTATGCCGGGGCATCTTCCGCTTGTTTTCCCATGCCGTCTCGAAGGTATGCCCGTCAAAGAAGCGGATGGAAAGCTGATATGGAGCCGTGATGTGAATGCAGACAATCTGCTCACGGAAAACCGTCTCACTAAATTCCTCCAGACCCATAGCGTCCGCACAGAGGTTTTTGAGGGCATCTTCCTTGATGCTGGGGCTTTGGCATTTTCCGCCTGACGCACATCGCCATACGGAATCAAAGCTGCCGTCTTTGTGCCGTGAACGCTGCCTGCGGTAGTTCTCGCCGCAGCTGTCGCAACGAACGCGGCTGGTAAAGCAGGAAGTGTTGGGGCCGAGCTGATGCTCCTGCACATACCGTCCCTTGGCGGCTCTGCGCTCATCCGTCCAGCAGTCCTTCCGCATGGTGGATTCCCAGTGGTGCGGAACGATGCGGCCATCCTTAAAATAGAAAATCATCTCATTCGGAGCAGGAATCTCAATGTGGTCGATCTGCTCTGAAAAGATGATTTCATCAAACGTATCCAGTCCCATGACTTCAGCGCAGGCATCTTTGAGCATCTGCTCCGGGATGTCCTTGTTTTGACAATGCGCATTCCCGGTCTTTCTTCGGGTACCGCAGACCCAGATGGTGTAGTTGGCATTAGGGTCTTTTCTCCCCTTGCGGTTAGACCGCTGATAGCTCTTTCCGCACCGGCCGCACTTGATTTTGCTGGTAAAGCAGGAGGTGTTAATGCTCCAGTTTGCCAAGGCGCCAAGCTCACGACGGCGCGCTTTCTCGGCCTGCACCGCCTGGTAGACCTCCATTGGAATGATGGCTTCGTGGGTGTTCTCCACGAAATACTGCGGCAGCTCCCCGCGGTTGATCCTGCTTTTCTTGCTGATGGGGTCTGCCACATATTCCTTCTGGAACAGAAGGTTGCCCGTATAAGTGATATTTCCGAGGATCTGCCGTATGGAAGTGTTACCGAAATGCTGTCCCTTATAGGATTTTACACCCATCTCGGCAAGCTGCTTTTCTGTGGTCTCCGCCGACAAACCGTTCATGTAATTGTCGTAGATGAGCCGAACGATTTTTGCCTCCTCCTCATGGATGACCAGATGATCGCCCTCCCAGCGGTACCCATAGATTTGAAAGCGGCCGTTGGGGATACCTTTTTCAAATCGTTTCCGGGTACCCCATTTGACGTTGTCCGACAGGCTGCGTATTTCTTCCTGAGCAAAGGATGCTAAGAGGGTCAGCATCAACTCGCCGTCCTCGGTGAGGGAGTCGATGCGCTCCTTTTCAAACTGGACGGAAACGCCCAGCTCCTTGAGCCTGCGCACCGTATTCAACAGGTCAACGGTATTGCGCGCGAAACGGGAAATGCTCTTTGTCAGAACAATGTCGATTTTTCCGGCTTCGCAGTCGGCAATCATCCGATTGAACTCTTCACGGGCTTCGGTTTTGGTGCCGGTTATTCCGTTATCGGCATATACGCCCACATATTCCCAGGCGGGATTGCTCTGAATCAAACTGCTGTAAAAGCTGACCTGTGCCGAAAGGGAGTGCTGCAGCCGCTCGGACTCCATTGAGACTCTTGCGTAGGCAGCGACCCTTTTGCGGCGCGGTATCTGCGGTGTTTTCGCTTCGATTTTATTTACAATCCGCATGAAATCACTCCTTTCCGACACTATATATCACTCTGAAAGCCGATTATATCAAGTCATTTTCCGATAATAATGTACCCAAAGATGGCGAGAACTCAGCCCTCAGATTTGTATCAATTACGGCATATTCCTCCTCGCTCAGAAGCCCCTTTTCCCGGAGATTCTTTGCGATGGAGAGGGCGGCAAGGTAGCTCATTTCAGAACGGAATTTGTCCTCACTCATGCCCGTCACCGCCTTTGTAGCGGTCTGCGATATAGCAGGCGTGAGAGCAGTATTTTCTTTTTGCGTTGCCGTAGGCAGTGAAGGGCTTTCCGCAGTGAGCGCAGGTGAAGTGGTATATGGCTCTGCGGTTGACCTTTTCCGGGTGTGCATTCCACCAGGCGGTACGGCAGTTATCCGAGCAGAACTTAACTCGCTTTCTGCCGGTAGTCTGCGTAAGCAAAGCGCCGCACTGTGGGCAGAATCCGGCGTCCAGTTCAATGCGGCTGTTATCCGCAGCCTTTGTGCCGGTCAGCCCCATCTTCCGGCAGAATGCGACAACGGTATCTTTCTTCAGTCCCACCGCCTTGGCGATGGTGGCGTATCCATATCCCTGTGAGCGTAGGGCGGTAATCTGTTCTTTTTGCTGATTTGTCATTGTGGCTCCTCCGTTCCGAGGGTTTCCCTCAATGACCCATCTGGACAAGGTAGCCCGTTTTGGCCGAAAAAATACGCCCACCGAACCGTCATGGCTCGATGGGCATTCAGCAGGTTAAGTTATTTAATTTTGGCTGCGTAGTCAAGCGAGATCCAACCTGCGCCGCTCTTCAAGCGTCCCCAGCCCGCTGTGGAGCCCTTGCCGGAATTCACCTCAACGATGGTGAATACCCCTTTTCCGGTAAACTTACCGGTCTTGGCGTAGTCTGTTCCCGGTCCTTTTCGGATATTGAGGTCGGAGATGCTGACCTTTACGAGGAACGGAACCTCTGCGGCTATTGTTTTCGATGTATAGATGTTTACACCGTTTACATCAAACACACTATATCCCGGATTGGCATCAGCGCACTTCTTGGCGTTGGAGAGGATCTTGTATGCGCCTTTCTGCGACTTGCTGTCAGACCAGGTTTTGCGGACACGGTAAAGCTGCGTGGTTACAGTAGGAGTATCAGCTGAACCGCCAAGCTGTGCCGTGACCTTTTCCGCCAGATCGCCCATCCTGGCATACATCCAGTTTCCGGGGCAGGACTTGTTAGCAAACCAGCGATGCACCGTCAGCACCATCTCATCGGACTTCGGCTCATATGAGAGCGTCTTGTCCTTATTGCCAAGCCACAGGAGCTTTTTCTTGCCGTTTCGCTTGCAGATGTCTACGCAAAGGGTGATCAGCTTCTGGTAGACCACATCCTTAAAGGCATACGGCTCTGTGGTGTCGGATGCGCATTCGATGGTGATGGCCCGCTGATCGTTGGCGCTGGAAGAGGAACACCAGGAGCGGTTTTTCTCCTCCACATACATACCTACACGGCCATCAACGCCGATGCCGTAGTTGCAGCTTGCCTGTCTGGAAGTCGGAAGAAAGATATTCCCCAGTGTCTCCACCGAGCATTGCCCCACCACACAGTGGGGCGTGATGCGGTCGATGGAGTGCGTCCTCTGCCCGGAGTGGTTGGGGCTGAGTTTTGTGTAAGATACCAATGAACTGTTCGTATAAGCCATATTATTCGTCCTCCTTTTCGTTTTCCGCTCTGTCATGGAGCTGCTCCAATACTGCTTTCAGCTTTTCCGGGATGGGCAGTCCAAGGTGTGCGACGTTCTCAATAATGCTCACGCCCTCGTTGGACAGATAAAAGAAGATCACTGCCGTGCGCAGTACAGAGCCTGTTCCAATGACCTGCACGTCCAGGATGTGGGCGATCCCCACCAGCAGGAAGATCAGCACCTTGCGGCAGATACCCTTGAATCCCACCTGGCTGTTGAGCTTCTTGTCCGATACGGCACACATTACGCCCGTGATGTAGTCCGCTACTGCAAACACCACAAGGGCGATAAGCAGCCCGTCGTTGCCGCCAAGGAAGTAGCCAAGCCACCCTCCCACAGCGGTGAACACCATCTGGATCACATTCCAAAATTCCTTCATGTTGTTTACCTCCTCTTGGTTCTGTGTATGAAAAAAGCGGCCACCCCGCAGGATAGTCGCTGATTCCCAAAGTATATTTAAATCTGCTTCGGCAGATATTCCCACAGCCGCATATCCTCCTGACCCAGGGACCACATACACATCCCCCGTAGTTTCCAGCGGTATGCCGCCTGGTTCGCCCAATAGACAAGGGAGTCCACGTCCTGGTAGTAAAGGATGGAGAATCCGTCCGCATCGCCGAGGAACAGCCGGGATATCCAGATGTTGATGTCCTTTGGTATGATCCTCGCCGTGTAATTCCCGCCGCAGGAAATCTCCAGAAGGTCAGAGTGGAAAAAGTCGTAGTCCAGCGAAATGTCCTCGCTCCGGGTAGAGGATTCCTCCACGTCGGAGGTCAGCGTAAACACCTGGAACTCCTCATCCCAGGTGCAGCTTGAGCGGGATATCCTGCCGTAGCTTTTAAAGCTGCCGTCCGGCATCTGAACATCAAACCGTTCATACGGCTCGTATGTCCAGGCGTCCCCCAGACGCAAAAGTTCGCATACGGTCGCATTGTCCGAGCGGTATCCGGCATAGCCTCCTGTAAAGCCGCTGACCGCTGCCGTAAAGCGCAGGGTGTAGGAGGAGCCGGAATACACCCGCACCCGGTTCCCTCGGATACGCATCTCCACCGTGTACATGGATGGATTGTCCCGCAGATCCGCCGATGCGGTTCTTGCGATCTCCTGGCTGTAGCTGCCAAGGAGTGTGGAGCCATTGTATAGCTCCACCGCCTGGGTATCGTAGTTCAGACAGCAGAACAGGCTGCCGCAGAACACACCCGCCCTGCCGCTGCCATTTGCCGGGAATGCCAGCCTTGCCCGAAGATGCAGCTCGGAAAAGCCGTCATAGTTCCAGGCAAGCTCTCCTTTACCCTCAAGCTGGGAGTAGACACGCTCCATCGAGTATTCATCCGAGCGCCATACCTTCCATGAGCCGGAGCGCACCGTCCAGTAGTCTGTCTCCAGCACGCCGTAATCCCGGAAATCCTCGTACCAGACAAGTGCGGAGTCAGGCTTTCTGCGGAGCATCTCCAATGTCAGCTTGAAGCCCTTATCGGGAACCGCCATGTTGCCGTCCACGTCCTTAAAGCTCCTGGGCGCAAGGGCAAAGATCGCTTCTCCGGCGGAGGGCTCCTCAGAGAAACCGGAGCAGACACGGAAGCCGTAAAACTGCACGCCTTTGACATCCACCGAGATCGTAATGGTATGCGTCCCGGCGGAAAGCGTTACGCCACCGGCAAGGGAAGTCCAGAAGGTACTCCGCCAGTACGGCCACCACAGGCGGCTTTCCGTGAAATATTTTGTGCTGCCGTCCAGAGCCACATAGATGCCGTTCTTGTCCCAGAAGGGATAGCAGAGCCGCACCGCCACATCGTAGGTTCCCGCCGACTCCACCTTAAAGCTGTAGGTCACCGAACCGTTATCGCCAAGGGTGGCGATGCCGTTTTCAATGGAGACGATGCCGGATGCAGAGGAATAATTGCCGGCGTCCCGGTCGATGTATATCGTTCCGAACTCTGTCTTCTGCTCTTTGCCGTAGGCAGTCAGATATCGCCTGCGGTTGTATGTCCCCACAAGCTGGGGATACTCACGGGAAACGGCGTCCGCCCCTTCCATGTAGTCATAGACATGGGGAAAGGCATAGGGTACCTTATCGTAATCGTCCCAATAGGCCACGATGGGGAGAAAGGGCTGCGGCGGCGCATCGTCCGTGAAATTGTAGCCTCCCGTCATCCACAGCTTGGCGGCATAGTAGGTGTTGGACGTTCCCCGGTAGGTTCTGCCAAGGTTCTCCGGCGTGTCGTAGATCTGCCAGTTCCAGCCATAGGCAGGCATACCGAGAAAGATCTTATTCGGGTCCATGACCCTCGTGGCGTAATCGTAGATGCCCTCCAGCCAGCTTCTTGGGGAAACCGGACCCGGTGCGGAGCCTGCCCATGCCATGCCGTAGGACATGATGGACGCGGTATCGCAGTAAGCGTCCAAGTCGCCGTAAACGCACCAGTTCTCACCGCCCACCGAGCCGTTGACGGAAGTCATCCCCGGCAGGCAGATGTTCATGTGCTTTGCGGGGTCATAGGCTTTCACCGTATTGTAGATATTGCGGAACATCGCCGTGGACTCTGCGTGGGTGGAATAGCCGTCCCCACGTTCCAGGTCGATGTCAATGCCATCGCACCAGGGATACTTCTCCATGATGCGGATGATCTCCGAGAGGAACATCTCCTGCGCCCCGTTTGTGTTGTCCCGCAGGGCGCGGAAGATGCTGTTTGCGCCATCGTTGGCCACGGTCAAAAGCCACTTGATATGGGGCCACCTGTTGATGTAGGTGAGCATATCAGAGATCGCCACACCGCTTTCATAGATTTCTCCGGTCGCTCTTACTTTAAAGGAGAACAGCCCGATCTGGCTGATGCGGTCGCCGTAATCCCGCAGGGCTTCGTACATCCGGGCGTTGCCCATGAACGTCCATACCATGATCTGTTTGCCTTTTAATGTGTCCATTAGAGCAGAGCACCTCCATCCTGCATTTCCTGCATCTCAAACAATACCCGTGCTGTTTTTCCCTCCGCAAGCGTCACCCTGTGCTTGGAATCCCAGGCGGCGCTGTACTGGTAGAAGCCCTCTTTTTTCTCCGGGCTGCCGTTTCTGGTGCATTCCCGTGTGGATGCCAGAAGAGCAAGGTCATCTTCCGCAGAGAGCGCACCCGGAAAAGAAACCTTCTGGCCGCCCACACCCTGGGCCAGTTTGACCGAGCCGCCCTCCATATCCGACTTGGGATAGAGATGCACATCCAGCCCTGCGGAGGTCTGCCCAAGATTAAAGAGGATGACCGTTTCCTCGCCCCGCACCACGCCGTTGAACCAGACGGGAGCCTTGACCTCGCCGTTCTCCCGGAACTTTTGGAGGAACACCTCGGTGTGGGGCGTGTATCCCGTCAGGGCAGCGCCTTCCTGCAATTGCAGGTCAGTAAAATAAATCGTGCCGGAGCAGTCCGTGATGGTAGGCTTCACGGTGACGCTTACGACACGCATATCCTGTTTCCGGTTAATGACCTCCGCCAGCCGGATAAAAGCGACCTTACCCATCCAGCGTCCACTTCATCTCACAGGGATGGCCTACCCATCCCGTGGCCACCGCCCCTGCCTGCAGGAGGATGTCCGTGATATAAAGAATCCCGGTGCAGTTAGTGATGCATACCCGCACCGTGATGGATTTGACCCTGGCAGAGTAATTCTCCGGCATGATTTTGGCGGAGGTGGATGATAAGTATGCCATTTCGTCCTCCTTCCATCAGTACAGGTCAATGAATCTTGATTCCGTACTGCCGTCCTCATACTCAATGACCACTTCAATGCCCACCTGGGCGTCATCGCTCAGCTTCTCCAGATTTTCCGAGCCGATCTGCGCCGACAGGGTGTAACTGGAGCGGTTGGCGGGATAAACGGTCTGGGAGAGGCTTTTGGTCATGCCCGCCACGCCCTCCGCTTTAAAGGAAGCCGTGCCGGATGCGCCGTTTTCGCTGTCTGCCTCAAAGCCGGAGCTGACCCAATAGGCCAGCCCGTCATCAGCGCGGGAGTTCCGCAGCAGGTTGAAGGGGACCATTTCCCGGATATCATTGTTGGATACCATGCTGGTGCCTTCCAGCGAGTCAGCCGCGTTGTCCCACTCGCTGGCGGAACTGCCCAGGTTCTTCAGCGTGGTGGAAAGCTCCAGCACCGTGTTCCACGGCTCCTGCAGGTTGTACTCCCGGCGGACGATGCGGGTGGTCACCGAAAGCCCCAGTTCCTTATCCTCCACACGGACATAATCCCCAAGCTCCCAGGCTTCATGCTCGTAGCCTGTCAGCACGGATAAGTCCATCGCATTCAGCACGTAGGAGATGGTAGGCTTTGCGTAATCCGCCAGCCGCATTTCGGCGTATTCCTTCATCTGATAGGGGTTTGTGAAGGAGGAGCAGTCCAGGGTGGAGATGCGCACCTCATTTGTGTAGGTGAAGTCCTCCACATAGGCTTTTCCGCCGTTGATGTCGGCAAAGGTCATCCCTTCCGCACCCACAGCGTAGAGCCTTGTCACAAGCTCCCTGGTATCCACCACACGCTGGATGGATTTCATGTTTTTCCTGTAGGCAAACAGCGCGCCGCTGTCCCTGCCGTTTACCGTCAGCAGATGCACCAGACGGTTGGGGCAGTCAAAAACCAGGTCGCCGCCGTGGAGGTCTGCTGTATTTCTGAGGATGGACAGGGCATTCTTTTCCGTACTGGTCCAGGTGCGCTTTGTCCGTACCGTCACCGTCCCAACGCTCCACTCGGTTCCCTCTAAGGCGTAGGCCATCGCCGTTTCCGGGTATTCCGCTTCAAAGGTGCGCTCTTCCTTGCGGACAGAGAATGTCAGGTCATAGAACTCCGCCTCCGCATACACCTCGGTCACGGCGCTGCCATCCGTATCCCTGGTATCAGTGACCGTCCTGACCTTGTACACATCGTCCACGATCTGGATCTTCTTCTCGCTGTCGATATACCCACGCTTGCCATCCCGGTAAGGAATCTTAAAGGAGAGGGTGTCCTCGCCGTTGATCTCGCCTGTGACAATGATGTCGTAGGCATTCTCCAGTACCGCCTCCCATGCGCCGTTCCCGTCCAGCACTACCGGCCTTGCGTAGCCGATCTTCTCATAGGGCGCTTTTGGAATGTCGTAGAGCCGGATATCGATGAGCTTTGGCGTCCGGGAAGTATCGGAAGTCGTGAGCGTTACCCGGAAACGGATGTATGCCCTGTTGGGAGAGGTCAGTCGCCCGTCTGAAGGGACTGCCGCCCAATCGCTCCAATCGATCAGGTTATCACTGGTTGATGTCTCCACAAAGGAAACCGCCGTTGTGCCGGAAATATACTCGCTGGTTACGTCGAAGACCTTCTTGCTCAGCTCAGCGTCGTCGTAG
>OGYV01000268.1_pt1 | contig 45344 bp, 77 predicted proteins | sample 1576651 | NCBI WGS metagenome assembly OGYV01 (sample SAMEA3541570, study PRJEB24748) | human gut metagenome | biome: human gut; feature: human-associated habitat; material: faeces | place: China | collected 2012
GCCTAGATGATCATCCATTTCCGTTTCAAGCATATCTTGCGTTTTTGATGGTTGTCATTCCCTTTTGAATAACCTTTTCCCCATCAATATCAATGAGTTTATAATTCACAGGACCGTTAACATGAGGAAGAAAAACCATTCCACCTTGTTTGATGTAAAGTGCTTCATCTCGGAACTTTTTATCTTCATTCCACTCATTTTTCAAAGTGATATACCAAAATTCATTTGGATAATGTGCTTTGAAATAACAAAGCTCTGCCGAAAGCATTGAATATGCCACAGCATGCCCTCGGTTGAAAGAATAACCAAGCATTGAATCGAATAATTCATTTGCCTGAGTTTTATCTAAACCATTCTTTACCGCATTGGTAACAAACATCTTACGATACTTAATAGCTTCTTCCTCAGGAATGTGATTAGCATCATATTTAGCGATCTTATCAGCATCACTTGGATCATAGCCACCGATCTCACGAGCAATAGCCATTGCCTGCTCCTGATAAATTAGAGTACCGAAAGATTTCTTAGTGTATTTGTACCAAGGAGTATCAGTAGGAACTTCCTGCTTGTTACTTGCATATTGTTCATGCATCCCCAAAGTGAGAGGACCAGGACGATTAAGAGCTACTGAAGCAACAACATCTTCGAAACTATCGATTCCAATGAGCTTGATTAACTCAAGAGATCCACGAGTTTCAAACTGAAAAACACCTGTCGCGTCTTCATTGAATTGCTTAATTGTGTCAGGATCATTCAACATTTTATAACTGAATTTCTTTCCTGTAAGCTTTTCTAACTGTTTAGCTTGAGTAGCAGAACTAAGGCCGAGTATATCAAGCTTAAGAAGACCAAGGTATTCAATATCGTGGAGATCGAAGGACGTCCTCTGCTTACCTCCAATACGGCATAAACCAGCAGAGAAAGAGATATCATCAGAACAAAGAATAACAGAAGATGCATGAGTTCCAAAATATCTCACCTGCCCGTACATTTTAACAAAATGAATAATGATGTTATCGTAAAGTGCATTGAATCGTTTGTATCGAGAATCAGAAGTTAATCCATCAAGATCAATCGTATTTTCACTGTCCGTACAATACTGAGAAAGATATTTCTTAATGGATTCAATTTCCGATTTTTCCGAACAACCACAAATCTTAACCAGATCATTTACTAAGTTCTTCACGTTATAAAGACCATAAGTTAATGTTTGTGCCGCTTTTCCTTCATATGTATTGAGAATGTGATCAATTACTTCCCCACGTCTGTCCTGTCCGAAGTCCACATCAATATCCGGGAACTTCTTTTTATCCTTTCTGAGGAAGCGATTGAAATCATTATCAAAAACAACAGGATCAACTAACGTAATTCCGAGAGCATAATTCGTAAGTGAATTACCTGCCGAACCACGACCAGGACCAACAGCAATGTCATGTTTCTTCGCCCAGTTTACATATTCCTGAACTACCATGAAGTAGTCCTGGAAACCATGATACTTAATAACGTCAAATTCAAACTTAAGCTTGTCCTGATATTTCTTATCGAATTTATCATGAGCTCGTAAGAATTTAATGCATTGTTTCTTCATCAATCGGAATGTTTCTTCAGGATCATCAGTGTACTCAGGCATGTTTGGCTTAAAACTAAACCACTCACGAGAATCACCAATTTGTTCCAAGAACTTTTTCATTCCGTGATGAATCATCTTTTTTCTATCGGGATGGTATTTTTCAATATGTTCTTCAATTTCCTCAGTGGAAGGCATATATCTTTCAGCATACCCTTCACCAATCTTAGAACCTTTTATCTGATGGAGTTTTAAGTAAGTTGGGAAATCTTCCTTTCTAACAAAATGAGAATCAGAAGTGCAAATAACTTCCAATCCCATTTCATCAGCAAGATTCATGAGCTTTTTATTGATTTTAATCTGTAAGTTCTTTTTGCCGTGTCCTTCATCATGAAGCTCAAAAGGTTGAATCTCGATGAAGAATCTATCCTTACCGAAAATATCAATAAACTTCTCACAGATCTTTTTAGCTACATCGTCCTTGCCTGAAACAAAAGCCTGAGAAATAGGTCCTCCTATACACGCGGACGAGCATAATAACCCTTTATTATACTTACTTAAATGATTAAAAGAGATCTTGTTCTTATAATAGAAGTTTTCTTCCTGATTTCCAACAGAAATTAACTTATTGAGATTTTTCCAACCATCCATATTTGCTGCATACAAACACAAATGGAAGGATTTTTTGTCATGGTTAATTTTTGGTTGAAAGTAAACTTCACTTCCCAAAATGGGATTTATATCAAGTTCGGAACAAGCTTTGAAGTGCTTTACCAAGCCAGTGATATTTCCATGATTTGTAGATCCACATGCAGGATAATTGAGTTCTTTAGCTCGTTTGGCTACGTCTGTAGCTTTTCCGAATCCATCAAATAATGAAAACTGATCATGCCGATGTATGTCGAAGTATGTCATTTGAATTTTTCCTTTCCTGTTATTTATTATATCACACCTGGAATCAAATGTACATACCCTAAATTAAATTTTTTCACCTTTGTAGATGTGAAGTGAACCAAAGATGCAATAGATTTTATCAATATCCACTTTGTAATCATCCAGAAGGATCTTAATGAAGAACAAATCTAAAGGAAACTTTTTAACATAATCACAAGAACGGAAATTTAGAATCATGAGTTTTTCATCCTCAAAGATCTGCATTCCATTCATGCAAAGCTTTTCATCAAAGCAATATGAAAACTGTCGACGTGTAAGAATTCCTGCAATCTTTTCATGCTTGTAGAAAGAAAAGCATCTATAAACTCGATAATAATCAGAACCAATGTATTCCGAACCAGGAATATCTGTAAAATCTTCCTTGCCGTAAATCACATGATTCATAACTGTTTCGAACCTGCAGAAATCGTTTCCATCCTGAGAATTCCAAGGATTCCGAGATTCAAAGAATCTTTTAGCAATATCCCTGATACAATCCGTCTGAATTTCAACAACACAGGGACAGAGTTCTTTGTAGAACTGCATTCCTTTATTGTGTTCTTTCCCATGAAGTAAGATTGTTTTCTGCTTATTAACAAAATCATCCCAAGACTTAATTGTGATCGTGTTCATTTTTCTTTCCTTTCGTAATACCAATAAGGAAGTTTGATCCCATATTTATTGAAATTATCAAAGTAATAGATCTGAAGTTTTGTGAAAACCGATTTTTCAGATGTAGGATTTGTTCCATTCATCTCTTCACGTCTGCACTGGTAAATGAAATCCTTTTCATTCCAATCGAAGTTATCAACTTCAGATTCAGGGAAATAAAGATTAGTTGCCTTACCAGTTCGTGCCATCTTCTGATAAAATGGAGAAGGATTTGCAAAACTTACAAGATCAGCGACATGATTCCCATAAAGGTTGCAAAGAATTCGAGTGAATTCGTAAGCCAAAATGTTATCGGTCTGAGGCTGAATCTGGACATCTTTTCTTTGATTGATAAAAGCAACCATGTTACCAAGATCAATCTTCATGTAATAGAATGTTTCAAGATTTCGAGTGAGAATCGATCTTGCATCCATGATAGAAATTGCCTTAGAATCAATCATATCACAATAAAGCTGCTTTGATTCCTCAACGATCTTCTTATATCGATCATAAAAATCAGGAGAATTCTGAATTGATTCAGGAACCAAGCAATCCTTTTCAGACCACCATTTATCTCCTGAACAATCAGCAGAAAAAGAACAAAGTCTATGCCTAAGAATATGAGTTACTTCCTGAAGAGAAATTCCTCCGATTCTTAAAACAAAAGTAATTGTTTCACGAGCCGTAGGAAGGCAAAGCCCCTTGAACAACTCGTCGATATATTCATCCTTTGTAGCTTCATCAAGTTTTCGGCATGGATGTTCTGTCCAAGTCGCATCAACGAAGTAAGGGATCCATTCCTTAATCTCATTCAACGTCGGTCCCTTAACAAGATCAACGTGAATAGCTGTGAGATTATTTTCAAATCTCGTTTTCGGACGTTTTCCGAACTTAAGATCCATCGGAAGTTTAACCGGTTCCAAATTGTTATTCTTAGGCATAGCTTTATCCTTTCTTAAATCAAAAACTTAATATCCGACCAATGAATTGTATAACGAGAGATAACTTCAATGAGCTTATCGATTCGATAATTTGAATTTTCAAGAATTGGAGAAAACTTCTTAACATTCCCGAACATAACTTCCTGTTGTGCATATTGCTTAACAGAAAGAACATCGGCCAATTCAACAATCGCATCCACGTAAGTGCAAAGTTTGCAATCATCAATCGATTCGATAAGATTTTTGAAATACCTTCTGTTGAATTTATCCTCGAATGCCATGCAATAATCTTCAAGATCTTTAGAAGCTTTCTTCACATTGTGAGGAATATCAGAAAGTTCAATCTCATGAATGTCATGAATGAGTGCCTTTTCAACAATTAAATTTCTAAGTTCAGGTTTAATGTGAAGGACATCACAAAGTTCCATTGCATAAACCGCTACATAGAAGCTATGTTCTGCCACATTTTCATCGTGAATGTGAACTTCGTTGTTGTACCGAATCATGTTGGACATCCGCTGAAGTTTGTCCCTATTTTCTTTTAGAAGAAACTCACTCATGTGCTACCTCTTCCTTATGATAAAAATCATTAGAATTGCATGCCTTACAGAATGAAGTGTAATCTTTGAAAATACCAATACCAGATTCAGAAAGCATAATATTGAATGGATTATTTCCAAGTGTTTCTGCATAGTAAACAATTGGAATATTATTTCCGTAAGCGTATCCTGCTTCCCAAATTGTTCCCATGTCCTTACCATCAGTAATAGCAAGAACCATCCTGGAATTGCTGATAGCTTCAACGTTAGAATTGAATGTAAAAGTTACAGCTTCCTGAGAAGCAAGACTTCCAACAATTCCATGTTCACGAGGAGCATAAACGGAAAATCCATATCCTCTCAACGTCTTCTTAATAGTTTCTTCACGCTTAATCTGTTCATCATTGAAGAACGGAGAAGCCAAATAGAAATCGTACTTCTTAGAAGAATTTACAATATCTTTAGCAATGTCATAAAAACCATTTTCAGAAGTATTGCAAGTCATCTTGTTCTTAATGTAAGATTTATCAACCTCATATCTGAAATCTTTCTGCATCATCGCGATATTTTGAAAATATCCATTGTCAGGGAAATCTTCTTCGTAATCATCATCAACTGTTCTTTCTAACAAAATCAACTTAGTATTGAGATGGGAAAGAACTTCGTCGATGTATTTGATATGCTGGAAGTTTGTCCGATTATAACCTCGGTAATAGGTTGCATAAATCAGTTCGGATAAATGGAACCGATCGAGAACTACATTGACGTTTGCTTTATCCAAAGCAGTAATCATCGAAAGTGTTGCATCTAATCGATTAGCGATATAACTTCTATCCATTTCCATCAGATGATTGTGATCCTTAAAACTAACAAAACCAAAATTGTTTTCAAGAATCTCAGCTACTGTGGTTTTTCCAGTTCTTTCCAGACCTTCGAGAATAACAATCATTTTTGTTCCTCATCTTTCTCGGGGGATTTAAACCTCCGTTTATTTTCCTTGATCTTATGATCAATAGCATTTAGAATTTGCCAAGGAGTAATATCTGAGTAAATACACACATTCAACAAAAAGATAAAACAATCAGCAATTTCATCTAACTTTTCTTGGAAATTGTAGTGCTTATTTCTTTTGTTCTTTTTCCAACGTTTATCTGCCTGTGAAACCTCCCCGACCTCAGTTACGAGGCCGAGAAGGTGGTGTGCCATTTCGTTAGGATCGTCCTTTGGAATGTCGATGTTTCCAAGTAACTTTTGAAATTCAACTTGATCTTGATAGATAGAAGTGAGAGTCGGAGGAAAATCACTCATCGTCATCATCTTCATCCTCATCATCGAGGTTTTCAAGAAGTTCAGCCAGATCATCCTCTTCGTAGTTGTCGAACAACTCATCAAGAACTTCTTCCTCATCATCAAAGGCCTTGAATTCCTTCTTTGACATGCCGATCTCTAAACAAATGGACTTGAGTTCGTCCATGTCAAGCTTCTCAAACTTTTCGCGGAGTGTAGGTTCCTTCTTTTTCTTCTTAGACTTCTTCTTGGGAACCTCATCTTCATCCTCATCAGATTCCTTTTCATCGTCCAAAGGATATGCCTTATAAAGAAGTTCCAGGACTTGCTTTTCCTTAAAAGGCTTAGCCTTATCATTACGGAAACGAGATTTATCAAGTGCCGTAACAACAAAAGAACTTCCTGTTCCCTTGCCGACCTTCTTGATCTTAATATCTCGATCCTTAACAGAACCGAATTCCTCATAAACCTCAATCAGGCCAGGGATGGGTGAAACGCCAGAAGCTTTAAACATAAGCAACTTAACCGAGTTAGAATCGTAATCCCACACCGACCAGATGTAGTTCTCCTGAATAGCAATTCCATCTTCGCAATAAGGACAATCCTCATGGTTTTCCATGTCCCGGCAAGGAGCAAAAAGCTTAGCCTCAAAGTCATTGTGCATTTCAACTCGGATTCCTTCATCAAGTTCCTGGAGAAATCTAACACGGTGGTTAGAATCAGCAGGGAAGTAAAGGATCTCCTTCTTGGAGCTGCCAGACTTCTTAACAGCTTCCTTCATTTCAGCAATAAGATTTTTTGCCATTATTTATATCCTCCATTTCAAAGGGAACGTATCCCTTAAGTTTATTAATATTATAACACAAAAGTGAAAGTTTGTAAATAGGAAATTCAAATTTTTCTTTTGGGTTCCTGAAGCTGTTCTACCTTGATCTTTGCGGGATCTGCTTTAAATAGAATATCGAGTGCTTTCTTAACGTATTTCGTTAGTTTGTTTAGTGTGACATCTGATTCAGTGGCACAGATAAAAGTCACTTTGTAGAACTTTCTGTGGTCCATTTTATTTTCCTCCGAATTGTTTGATCTGCTTTAAAATTAGTTTGGAATTCTCTTCGTTGAGATCTCCCATATCTTTCATTGTTTTTGGGTAACGAATTCTTTTAACAGAAATGTGATTAACTGAACAAATTCGTTTGAGATACTTGTAGCCTTTTCGTCCACATTCGTCGTTATCCAAAGCACAAATTATAGTTTTTACTCCGCAACGTTTTAGCTTTTCAAATTGTTCCGAAGTCAACTTCCAACCAAGAACTGCTGCTACGTACTTAATTCCGTATTGCTTAGCTTTTAGCATATCGAGGAACCCTTCAACAAGAATAACTGTGGAGTTTTTGTAGTCACCAGGAAGTGTGATTCTTCTTCGGAATTCCTTGTTATACATATATTTTCTTTGATCTTCCACTGTAGGATCATCGGTCCGCATAACGTACCCTCTGAATATTCCATTATCATACATGGGAAATACAATAGGGTAGTTTTTGTTGTATGTGAATTTAGCTCCGAATTTCTTAAGTGTAGAAGTTGTGAATCCTCTGTGCTTCATATAACGAAGAATTGGAATAGCTTCTTCAGGGAGTTTATACCAGTTAGTTTCTGGTAAATTAAAGTAGAAATCTTTAGCTAACTTAATTCCTTCCCTATACTTAGTTTTACTATCAACAAAGGAGTGAGTATAGGGTAAGTTAGTATACGTATATACGTCCCTACCCCCTATATCCCCCTTCCCCTCTTTTACGAAGGAATGAAGCTTTTTATAAATTTCTATGGGGGAAAGGTTGGGTTCGTAATTCTTAACCAATTCAAAAGCTCCACCGGATAAACCACACCCATAACAATAAAAAAAACCCGTTTGTTTGTTGATTTGTAATGAAGGATTTTTATCACCATGAAAAGGACAAATAATCTTGTATTGATCATCTTCTTGGTAGATATTGTAGTGCTTGAGTGCGGCAATGAATTGATTAAGTGAGGTTGATCTCCTGTCTTGCATTTTTTAACCTCAAAACAACAGATTTAGTGACTTTAGCAGTATAGCAGCCGTCCATGTCAGTAAGAGTAAGCTTATGGGCGTCGTAGAGTCGGGAAATGGCCTTTTCGTCGACCTGCTTTTGAATGGAAACAAAAGGACGCAATTCAGACCCTGAAATGCCTTTTGATTTCATAAACTTAACAAAACGAGGCCAGTCATTGATTTCATAGTGCTTTTCAATGATCTGAGATAAAATGTCTTGAGGAAGTTTCTCTTGAAGTGCATCGACGTCATATTCGATCTTGGCTTTCTCAGCAACAGAAATAACACAATCATCATTAGACAACTGCTTTTTACCTGACGACTCGAAATACTTTGCGAGTGTTTGCTTTCTTTGGACAAGTAATAGATTGAGACCGTCGATCTGATTTTTAATAGATACGCAGTCATCCATTACTTTGTCGATATTTACTTTTGACACTTTTTATAGTTCCCCTTTCTTTTAACTTCTTTTAAGTGATCTCGTTCGTAGATGTCGTATTCAGTCTTATTTACATTACAAATATCATGTGCATTTATAACACAATCATCTTTTGGACATGTAAAACAAGAATCTGAATATTTACAATGTTGGATTTGCTTATTCATGTCAAAATGTTCTCTATTTTATACGACCTATTTACCAGAAAGATAATAGCAGTTTTACAACTTCGTTCAATCTCTTCTTTAATTTTATCGAGATCGTACAAGCCATTCAACACTAATTCAATATCAAATGCAGTTTTAACATGAAATCTTTCAAATCTAACTGTAACTCGATAATTCATTCCTTCAATTTTTTCTGTAATTACATATCCATCACATCCAGTAAGAATTCCTGACGAATATTGTACTTCACGATTTATTAAAGTAATAACTTCATCGAAGTTAATAAAATTTTTATTTCTTGTCGTTACAAATTCTTTATCTTCCATTATTCTACCTCCTGCATCCAGAACTCACGTCGACATTCAGTACATAGTCCTCTGTTCTCGCAGTCATCTACAGAGTCACCATGAATCAACCCAGCACGTAGCTGACACGGCCCGACCTCTGGTAATCCGTCATCGCTAATAATAGCATCTGGCCACTGCTCCAGAAACACGCTCTGCCGAGTTTTGCGTGGGTGTTCATTCAACCATTGTTCAACAACATCAGTCATTTTCTTAAAATCTTCATCTGATGTGGCGCTACTAACAATGCAGTGACTTTCTACAAGAGGGCATCCGACACAGCACTTATAACTGTTACACATTCTTTTGCGTTCTCTTAAAAATGCTAAGGCATCCATTTTTCTTATCCTTTCTTAAAATGCAACTGAAATTCCTACAACCAGAACGAGAACTAAAATAAAAATAATAAATCCAGAAAAACAAAGTGCAATAAGAGAAGTAACAAAGCCTGCCATTCTTTGACCACACAAACATTCTTCTTTCTTTGCCTTATTTGCAAAACATAATCCAATGATTGAAATTGGAAATGCAATTAAGAAAAATGTTGGAGCGACAAAGCCCAGCAAAACATTTACACATGAAATAATTCCGAGAACCATGCTTGTAATTGCAGTACCATTTACTTTAATATTTTCGTTCATCTTTTCTTATCCTTTCTTGCTTTCTTTTAAAGCATTAAAAATACCCTGAGGCCAATGTGTTCCATTCTTAATCCAGACAATCTCTGAAATATGTGGATAATATACCGACCCGTTCTTTGTTTTAATTGTGATAATCTTTCCAACATCTGGGTTATCAACAATAGAAACAACCTTGCCCGAATACATATAATCTCCAACCCTAAAAGCTACGATATTACCAAGTTGGAGATTAGAGAGGAATTCCTCCCTCGTTCTTCGCTCCATTATTTCACCTCCCCTTAAATGAATTTAGATATTGCATACTCACGACCAAGCATATAAGCTTTGATAAAATGAGTTTTTTCTTCATCAAATTTGCATGCACCAGTCATAAAATCGTGAGTGAAGATACTGAAAAATAAACCTTCGCTTAAGTTAGATTCCTTCTTAAGCTTATAGTAAACAGAAACAAACTTCTTATAGAACTTCTTGAATTCATCAACGTTAAAGTTTCTATAATCATCGAAACTAATCGTTTTCTTTCCGTACAAGAACCAATTCTTGATCCCAAGACCATCAAACAAGAAGTTAACGAACTTCTTATTGAAGCAATTGAGATCGAACTCGTATCTGTGCTTGTTCAAAGTTGCAGGACCTGCATTGTTCTGATTGCTGGTAGAGGGAGCACCCTTCTGAATTCTGAAACCATACTTGGTAGCCAGCTTGTTGGCCATTTCAAGTGCAGTATCACGTTCAGAAGAAGTGGCTCCCTTATCATTTGCCAGTCTGAGAAGCTTGTTGATCTTTTCCTTAGCCTGAATTCTATCCATTTTATATTCCTCCTTATTTTTGGAGGTAAGGCCTTTCCTTACCTTATGATTATATTATACCAGGTTGAGCTGAGATGTACATACCCTTTTAACAAAATAATTAAAAAATTTATAGGCTGCAGTATGGTAAAACTTATGAAGGGATCTTAGCCAGAAAAAGTGGTGAGATGTAAAAAGTAAGAATGGGTTGTGCAGAGGCTGCAGTTGAATTGATGTAGGATTATAGGGCCTGGACGAGTTACTTCATTGTGGCAAGCTTTCTGAATAGATCATCAGCGTACTTGTACTTGGATAAGTATTGAATTGTAGAATCAGCTAAACCTGCCCGTTCTTTAAGGATCTCAGAATATTCCTTTTCATACTTAGGACGGTAAGCTCCAAGTACAACTGAAATAGGACGAGATTTCTTAAATACTCCATCACCATTCGATTGACTTCCAGAAGTGCCAGAAGAAGTGTTGCCTTCGATTGATATGACTTTACTCTTGTTTGCTTCAATGCAAATGCCAGTATGATCTGTTTTAACTGAAGTATTTGGGAAATCAAAGATCAAAATGTCTCCAGGTTTGTAGTCCTTAGTTACCCATTGACCTTTTGATTTAGCCCAGTTCATAAGCTTAGAACAAGAAGCACATTTCTTACCGTCATAAAAAAGAGACTTATCTAACTGATTAAAACACCACCAAACAAAGATCATGCACCAGTAAACATTGTTCGTACCGTATTCAATTCCATATTTAGTGTCATTATTCTTCTTCTCAGTATAACCAAGCTCTTTCTCAGCTACTTTAATTAAGTCACTCGCTCTCAACGATATCGCCTTCCTTATTCAACTGCTTAACAAAATAGAATGTTACAATCATCGTATACACATTCATAAAGTTTTCAGGAATCTTATCCTGGACGGTTAAAATACAAAAAGTAACAGTAAGAGCAATCGTAACAAGAGATTTAACAGAAATGAGATTTGCCAACCGCTTAATAAGAATATCCATTGTCATCCTCCTTTAAGAATCCTTTTTATCACTTAATTTTATTCCGAATAAAATAGCAAGCTCGAATGTCCACGCCCTGAAGAACCATTTAATCAGTTCATCAGGAAGTGTCTTATCACAGAACACGAATACGAAGCAAACAATTGTAAAAATTTCTATATTAAGAATTGATACTATCGTGAACTTAGTTCTTTTCTTCTGCTTCCTAAAATTATTCCATAACTTTTTCATGTCAAAACTTCCCATTTATCAACTTCATTTTTGATATGATCTATGAACGAATTTCCTCCTAACCTTTTGTAAGCTTTATAACAAAAGACAAAGTTTTCATATTCATACTGCCTAATTTTATCTTCTGTTCTATTTTTATAATATACCCTAAGCATTTCTGCCCTAAGCAAACATTTTTGTCCTTCTTGAATATCCTTTATTCCTAAAGCTTTTTCTCTTAAAGGTTTAACAAAAAGAACGATGGCTGTTGTAATTACCGTTATAGTAGAACAGATTCCTGCTATATTATGAAGAATTTCACCCATACATTATATTATTCTCCTAAGTATTTTAAGTATACGCCACCAGGTCCACCTGCTGTTTGATATTCACATTTATGCCCCAACCACACTGCTTCCCGAGCACTCCATCTGGATAATTTTTTGTGCCAAGAACTGCTTGATATGTTCCATCTTTTCCTTTATTTCCTGAACCAGTTCCTCCCGCTGATATAGAGGACGCCCTTCCTCCGTCAACGGAATAATTTCCAAATGTTGTTCCAAATCCTCCTTCACCTCTGAAAATCCCAGCAATTTTCATCGTAATGATTTGTCCTTCTGTTAAATTTATTGAATCATAACTTTGACAAGAACATCCTCCAGTAGCATAATCACTATACGTATATATACCGATCCCACCCATACCATATAATTCAATATAGTATCTACCGGAACGAGGTACAAGCCAATCTCCAGATTCAGTGATTATCCACTCAGTTGTCCCTCCAATATCATATCAACCAATGGCGGCGTAGTAGTATATTGCACCAGAAATATTAAATTGACTATATACATCTCTCCCATAAAACAATATTGATTTTCTATCATCGGACATTTTTATTCCAACATCACTTCGTGAATTCAGATCAAAAAACTGATAAGAGTTTATTAACACATTTGTTTGAAACGGGATTGATGGAACGTTATTTTGTGGGTCTATTGGCATAAACAATATAATCGGCTCAAAAGGAAATGTTAATGTCGTCGGACTGCCCTGTCCATACGTCCCTGTTCCCATATACTGTCCAGTATACAACAACAAATCTCTCTCATCTACATACTGCTTAGTTGCAGCTTGGAGAGAGGAAATGGGATCTGAATGGAGAATCAAATCTCCAAGCATTGTTCCACCCAATAAAGGAAGATAATTATCTGCAACATCTGTTTTAAGTTCTCCAATCTGTTTTGCATCAACCCATTTACCGGCAACCTGATTTACTATATCGGCGGCGGAAGCTTTATCAACAACCTTTTGAACCATAGATAAAGAAAGATTATTAACAAAAGTAGAAACTGCATTAGCGTCGTTAGCGTCATAGCCATTAGCCGCCATAAGCTGTGCAAGAGCATAGCACATTAAAGCAGTTTGATATAAAGTCTTATTTTGAAGCTGAGAAGAAGCTATTCCAGACTGAACGCCGTTAATCCGCTGCTGATTGATTGCATAATCATCGTCAGACATCATGTTAACTTTTTTCTCATCGAATAATTTGAAATTACTAGTAGGCATTTATTTCACTCCTTACTTACTGTAAACAATATGCCAATACTCTCCAATGTTATAAAAGCAATGAGCATCTTTCTGCTGAGCGTCTAAAAGCTCTTTGTTAGTGTAAGTTTCAAGACCTCTTTCATTTGCCTCTCCACCCATAACAATATCAATCATGCGGATATAGCCGAGCTGCTTCTCAGGGATATTACCAAGACATTCAGCGACTTTCATGCTGCAAACCTCCAAATAGTAGTATTATTTTTTGCGCCAAGTACCACGATCCCAACCTTTGATAAAGTTCGTATCTTTGTCCCAACCAAAATAAGGAGTAGAAATAACGTTATAGTTAACACGAACACCAGACGGCTTAGGAAGAATATATCCTTCTTCTAACAAGGCAACGACCACGGGATCGCTGTCAGGATCAATAATCGTGATTTCATAACTCATATCTTGATCGTCTACAAACTCATAAGCAAGACCGGGAAAGTTCTCATCAATAATTTTTTCTAAGCTTTCTCTTGTTCCGTCCCAATGATTAAAATAAATCTTAGAACGAATTACTCTTCTGTAATAATTATCATTTAAAGTAGACGGAATGTTTACGTTATCAGTAGGAAGATTTCTTCCAATTCCAACTAAATCTCCGATGATATCTAATTGACTTCCAACTGCTGTATCAAGTACAAACAAAATATTATATTCATTGTAACAATCAACAGCGGGACTTAACATATCAAGGAATTTTTTAACATAAGCTCTGTATTTCGGTTTATTATAATGTTCAGATGTAATTAGGTCAATGTACTTCTTATTGTCATCCATTAGCTAACCACCACCTGAATCTTATTAAGATCAGAAATACCTGCTTCGTTGAATGCAAGAACTAAATCATTCTGACTGTAAACAGAGCCGTCAGTTGAAATTTGAACATCAGTAACAGAAAATTCAGGTGAAGTTGTAGAAGTAAGCTGACCAATTACAACAGACATAAGAATCTGTCTATAAATAGTATCATGAATATCAGCACTCTTGATATAATTTACCAAAGCATTCTTAATCTTATCAACAGCAGAATCGTTATAACCAGCCAACTTCGTAATGTTAACTTTTACCCACACATTTTTGTAAGTTGGCCTGTAGAATCTGATATGTGTAACGTTACCAGCTTCAGAAAGAATTTCAATGTCCGTAGTTCCGTTTGTATAGCAACCAGGAGTTTTCTTGTTATAGATCATTTCAGCAATCTGACCTTCGTCTCCGTCTTCAACCACGAATGTGACTGAATGAGGTGGGAATCCTTCACTTGAAATTTGATTTGTATCATTCTCGTATCCTTTGACTCGTTTTACATCAGTAATAGAACCAAGAGAGGCGAGCATACTATCGAAGATTGAAACGGCCGGCAACATAGTAGAGACATAATATCGAGTTCTTAAGTTAGCATCACTTTCAACATTACGACCTGGAGTTGCTGAATATTGATTTGTAACTCCTAACCATCCGTAAATAGGAGTGATTATGTTGTTGATTGTGTTCGGTGCTGCGGTGATATATCCATCAGTCTCACATTCAGCTTGAACAATAATCATTCCGTTAGAAGGAATCGTAACTTCTTCTGGAAGAATCCAATTATAAGTTCCATCTCCTGCCTTACCATTTGTAATAACAGTTCCAGGATCTCCCGTAATAGTTAACTGACAACTTGATTTAGTAGCAGGTTTTCTTTTAATGCCGACCAAAGCACATAAATTATCAAGTCCAACGCCAACCGAAGTGTTAGCCGTTCTGTTATTATAAACAAGAAGAGCGAGTGAATTTGTATCATAAATCTTTCTTGCAAAGATAGAAATTTGCTGATAATCCATACTATCTTCATCAAGGTAGATATCATTTCCAAAGATCTGCTTCATTGAAGTAAGTAGATCCTGAAGGATGTCGTTATAAGTAGGAATGTGCATTCCTAATTCATCAATATAAGGAGCTGTATAAGCCATCAGATACTCACCTCAACAGTTACTAATTCTTCATTATCTGTTTTACAAACAATAGAACAACTGAAAACTCTATTTTCGACCGTAGCATCTAAGCTAACGATTGAAGTAACTTCATCAACCTCAAGAATTCGTTTCCTTAAAAGTGATTGAGCAGCAATATTCACTGTATTCTTATTTGTTTGTCCGATGATTGATTGAAACATAGGAATTCCAAGTCCTAAGTTTTCCCACCACTCACCATAAAACAAAAGAATTTTAGTTTTAATTGCCTGAGCTACGGCCATATTACCTCCGTAGAAGTTTCCTAAACCGTAGCCAAATGTATAATCAGCTGTATAATCAGCTTGCTTTCTGTACTTCATTTCTTCACCTCTTAGAACTGAGGGGGACCGGAAACACCAGAAGGAGTCGGATGAACATGATTGTAAAGCTGTGTAAATGTAATACTTCTTGATCCACCACTAAACGTTATTTCACTTCCACTTATAAGAATAGAAGCTCCTGAGGAAGAAAGAAGTAAACCATCACCAGTTCTTCTTTCCTTTGTCAAACTCATGTTACAAGGAATAGCAATTCCATCTGAAAGATCATGCCTTCTATCTTCAATTGGATTTTGAACATTTCCTTTTTGCCAGAAGTTATCAATAGAAAGATCAGAAAATAAGACCAAACATTCATCACCTTTTTCTAAAGGGAATGTTACGGCATATTCTGAATTTGAAGGAAAAACAACAGGAACATTCAACAAAAGAGGAAGATTTCTGTATTCATTTTCTTCATTTTGATTGATGATCTTTTCACGTACGGCTGGCTGACATTCAACCGTTCCTTTTTCTGGATCATATGATTGAACTATGCAAGGAATACAGCATCTGAGATTAAACATTACATCAGATCTAAGTTTTTCCCTTTCAGTCAAATCATTTCCATATAAATCTGATAGTCTCATGTTTCACCTCTTAATTCCAGAAAAGCCTCCCTTTCGGGAGGCCAATCTTATTTTAATTTTCTTCGAAATAGTAACTAACAACATCATCTTCTTCGATGATTCTTTGAAGATAATATTTACCATCGTCCATTCCCAGAATATAATTAACAATTTCTTCTGGAACCTTATCAGCATAACCAGAAATAACCTCAATCATTTCAACAAAAAATCTATATTTCATGTTATCTTCTCCTTACTTTTTATTATAATTATATTATATCAGGTTCAGATCAGATGTACATACCTTCTGAAAAATATTTTTACCAAATCAGAGTTCCTGCGTTCAATGCCATGTCAGGAAGCATACCAGACTGAGTGATAGCATTGATCTTGCATTTCCAATCATCGCCTCTTGTATCTCCAACATAAGAAATTTCAATCACTCGATAAATTCCTTCTGTATCAAGAGAACGAACTGGAGTTCCGTATGAATACTCCATTCCCTTAACTCGACTATTATCAAGGTGAAACAAAGAATTGAGGTGAATCATAGGATTTAACAAACATTCACAATCGACACCGTATTCATTTTGAACGGGTGAACTGATCAGTCCTGTTTTTGGACCAAGATCGAAGATATATCCTTCCTCAATTGTTCCTGCATCTACGATGTTAACTTTACCATCTTCATTGTAATATCGAGCCTTTTCAGATTTAGCAATCTGCTCAAGATAATCAGAAGCCTTACCAAACATGATCTTACCTCGAGGATAAGTAAAACTCGATTTAACAAGATTGCCAATCTGAGAAGGAATTGAAGCCTTCGAAGCTATATCACCAATAACATTTCTTCTGCTTTGTTTCGCCACTTCAGAAATTCCAATAATTGCTGAAGAAACAAACCTATCAGAATCCATAGATATCAGTGTCAGCTTATAATCAACGCCGTTGTCCTTGTATCTCAAAGGCTGGATTATATTACCTTCGAAGATCTTTCCGTAGAATTCTCCGTTATAACCAGCCTCAATGATGATTCTTTGTCCACTTGTAATAAGCTTATTTTCATTTTCGGGACTCAAATTCCAAATCGTTAACTTAGATGTCTGCATCTTCAAATAAAGTGATTTATTGATCTCAAACTCACATCGAAGATTTGAAACGTCGAAAGCTTCTCCTCCTCCTAGATCAACAATCACTCGATAACGTCTTCCGTATAACCAATCTTTAGTGACTCCTTTCAAATCAACAATTTGATAGTATTCACCAGAAGGCTCAATATCTGTTGTAGAAGTTGAGCTACTTGAAATTGTTGTTGTAGTTGCGCTTCCATAAACAGATTGTTGATTGTTTGAAGGAATTAACGAATTTACATTGATTGGAACTTTTCCTCCGTCAAAAGATTTATGAAGAGTATTTCTTCCATTCACCGGCATTCCTAACCAAATAGCAGGGTCAATAAAATATTCGTGACGATTGCCCCAAGAAGTAGAATAGCTTCCATTTACAGAAGTTTTGAAATCGAGATGATCACCAGAAGAATTTCCTGTTGAACCCATGTAGCCGATAGCTTGCTTACAAACAACTTTATCTCCAACTTTTACATAGATATTCTTCAAATGGCAGTACATACAACCAGTTCCATCTTCATTGGTAACCCATATGTAATTACCAGTTTGTTTTCCGTAACCGGTTTTTGTAACAGTTCCATTCGAAGCGGAAAAAATCGTTTTGTTAGCATTTGCCCCGGTTGAAACCATATCAAGGCCGAGATGATCAGTACTTCCATATCCTGAAGCAGTCTTAGGAGCTTGACGATTGCCATAAGAAGAAGTGATATAAATTGTACCAGATAACGGATAACACCGTCTACTGCTGCTCATTATTATCACCCCAGACCATTAAGTAAAGTTCACCGAGTTCTTTGTCATTCGGCATACTTTTAAGATCTTCAGAAGTTGGAAAGATATAACAAATGCCAACATTCTTATATTCTAACTGACACATCAAATTCCCAAATACTGCATTCTTCGTTGCAAGTAATGGAAGATTAACGAATACATATTCCTGATTCGTTTTATTTGTGAGAGACAGCATCCAATATTCTGCCTGTTCGTTGTACCACAACTCAAAAACAAACTGAATATTTTCATCGTTAACCGGAAGAGTGCACTGGAATCTTTGGTTAGGTGCATTTGTAAGAGGGACTCTAATCACTTTAGCCACCTCCTATGAACGAATTCCAATAGTTAATCAGAGATTTAAGAACCGATTGATCAACATTGTAACCAGTAACCTTTCCCATCTCTGTATTAACAGTTGTTTGATCAGCTTTAGTGATTTTTACTTCCTTCACTCTAGCAACAGGAATTTCAGTAAGCTCAACGTCAGCAATTAAACATTCAAATGTATCTGCATTATCATCAGCAGTGATAGAAGTAATAAGCATGTTTTCATAAGTATCAAGCTTTGTAAAAACATACATCGGAATTCTATCATTTTGAAGTTGTTTCAATAGCTGCCATGCTTGAGTATGTCGAGCATAACCACCATCAAACTGACCAGGAATTAAACTTTGATGAACATCTGAAACGATAATCTTCATCGTAATTTTTGCAGGCTCAATATAAGCATGGTCGACGATCGCAGCTCCCGTTTCAACAGGAGAAGAAGTTGTTGTCAATTTACGTTCATGCGAAACACTGAGAAATCCATCAAAAAAGAATCCTGCGATATTTGTTTTACAGTAAAGCAATGCGTCGTAGTCACTGTTCTGAATTTCCTTAAATGGCTGTGCCAAATAACCATCCGGCATATTGCTTCACCTCCTTAATAGGGACTTCTCGTAGGATAAAGTTTACTAATTTTATCTGCCACTTCATTTCCGATAGAAACAGGATCTCCACCCTGAATGTTGAATGTATTTGTCATGTTAGTTGTGTTTCCAAATCCGCCGCTTCTGTCATATCCAAATGAACCCGTAGTAGTATTTACTCCAGATCTAGAAAACAAACTTCTTAAAAATCCTTCACTACCGAAAATAGGATCTTTCTTATTATGAGTAAAGAAGTTTCCGATAGCTGACCAAAGATTTCCTTGATTATTATTCAGATAATCAGAAAAACTTTTCTTTCCAGTAAGAACATCCCAGAAATTCTTCAAATCATCATTAAAAGCTTTAACAATGTTAAGAGAAGCAGCTACCCCATCAAGAACATCAGCTATCCCATCTAAAGCAGCTTTTAACAAATCGAGAGGTGAAAGATTTCCGAATATTGTATTCCAAATATAATCAAGAAGATCTTTTACCGGCTGTAAACTTTCTTTTAATCCATCGAAACTTTCCTTTAGATTAGAAATAGAATCATCAAACTTCGTCCAATCTAAAGCACTATCACCGCCGCGCTGCCACGTCATATAATCATCGATTAGTAACAGAAGCATTACCAATGCGCCAATGAACATGGTTAACGGAGAAGCTAAAAGAACTTTAGAAAGTAAAGCGACTATTGCAATCGTTCTTGTTATCTGAGAATCGAATAAATCAACTACCCAAACAATTACTTTTCCTAAAACAGAAAGAATCTTAATTCCTGCTTTTCCTAACCTATAGAAAGATTCAAAAAACTTAGCAATGAACTTTGTAATTGGCTGAATATTTCTGATGATATAATCTCCGAGATTCCTCAGCTTTTGTGTAAATGTTTCAACATCCTGACCAGTGAACTGAGAAATCCAGTAAGTTACCCAACGAGTTCCGTACTGAAAAATTAACTTCAATCGATTGATTTCGAAGTTTAATCCACGTACTTTTTGAAGATAATCATCTAATCCCTTCGGAGCCTCAAGAGTTCTTCCAAGCTTATTTAATTCGACAAATTGATTGTATTCCTCTCGAGTCATGTACAACAGATCAGATGTATCTTTTCCCATAACTTTCAAAGATGTAGAAAAAGATCTTGCATTCTGTTCTGTAGTCCAATACTGTCTTGCCAATCTTTCAGTTTCCAAATCAAGATCAGCAGTAGTTTCAACAACAGAAACGAGCGTTTCGTTCACTGTAATTAAAGCAGAAGTAACCAACCCTGCTGCCTTCACAGCAGTAGAAGCGACCCCAAGAGCTGATCCTGAAAGTCTACCAACAAGAGAGTTGACAATTCCAATGGACTTTCTAAATCCTTGTTCATCGACATCCCAACCGATCTTTACAAGGTATTCTTTCATCGTTTCAGCTGCCAAGTTATCACCCCTTTAGCTGGCTTTCTAAATAATCGGCTTGACGCTGCTTATTTTCGATCTCTACTTCTATGATCTCAACAGCGTCAAGCCAATCGTTGAATGTATAAGTCCCGTCCCAAAGCTCATGCTGTTTCCAACTTCCATGTATGACAGGAAGATATAAACGAGCATTCACTGAAGGATAATCACAAAGCTGAAATCCTACTCCTTTGTGAGGGAATCGAGGGACGGGAGCTCTTTGAAAAAATCTTTGTAATTAAATGTAAGAGAAGCAATGATGAGCTTCAAACAAAGGATAGAAGTGACATCCTCAACTCCGTAAGTTCCATTTTCACGAACAACTGGAGAAGTATTTCCAGAAGGAAGAATTTCCTCAACAGTAGACAGAATATCAGTTTGAAGAGCAATGAAGTCCTGTTTATTCATCATCTTTCCACTGATATTTGCTGTCTTCATGGCAGTTTCAGATCCGGGAACCTGCTGCTTCAATGCATCAGAAATTCCAAAAGGAAGTACACACGTCAGAATCTGCATCAAGATGTAGTTTCCAGACATAGGATCGAAAGAATTGATTTTGAACTTACGACCTTCATTTTCATAAGTCGTATAAGTTTCACGCTTTTTGGGAGAAAAATTGAAATTTTCCATTTTTATTTCCTTTCTTACTTATTAGTGATGTGAGCGCACATAAGCACCCAGCTTCTATTCTGAGCCTGAGACTGAAGACTATTATCAGCAATCTTCTGATGAGATACACCAGTACAATAATAATTATCTCCAGTCGTCTTATTTGAAATAGAAATAGTTGCCAGAGCGAACTCAGAAGCATCAGCTTCTTCAATGTAAGAAGTGAACTTCTTCAACCAAGTATTGAAATCACTGACCTGAGAGATATCAAAGTTCACAGTTCCATTGCGTTTGACATGCTTGCTAACAATAACTGACTGGTCAGCCGCTACCTCATGAGAAGTAACGTTTTCAGACATATTAACAGAAAGAGTTCCGATTCCAGTACCGTAAGCGGAATAAACTCCAACAGAAGGATGACTGATTGTCACAACAGTATCTTCGAAGGAGTAAACAAAAGTTCTCTGCTGATAAGACATATTTATCCCTCCTTATCGCTCAACATACACATTGATCACGACGTGTTCAATAGCACCAGAAGAAAGAAGTGCAACGTAAATCGTCGGAGAAATACGACTTGCTTTCTCTGCTGCTGTCTGATCGGCAATGGAACCGTACTGGATATAGAATCCATCAGGAACGGCATCACCAGTCTCAAGATTAAGAACAGGATCTGCCTTCCAAATTCCACTCGCAATCAAACCAATCTGATTCAACTTCATACATGCCTGCTGAACAAACGAAACGATAGTAGAAATACCATCTTCAGTCTGAGGAACCTTAAGCATTGAAGTCATACCAGAAACAACATACTGCTGAATGTAGAATTTAGCGGAATCAATCAGATAAATTTCATCGAAATGATAGCTTCCAGCAGAAATTCCAGGATAAACGAAATCATACTTATTACCGAAGTTAGTATAAGCATTACCGTTGTAAGAAGTGAGATTCGTAAGCTGATCACCCATAAGATTGTCAGCAGTCACACCAACGAGAGACTTATAAGCAGCCGTGTAAGCGGAGTTATTCTTAGCTGAATTATGACCACTAATCATACCCATAACGGCAGCATCTAAGTTATCATCGGTTCCGTAAAAACCAAATGTTCTGGTATACTTAGAAGCCTGAATCTTAGAAAGGACCTGCTGAGTTCCAGACTGCAAGCAAGTTGCCTCTTCAGTTCTAAAAATAAACTGAGTAGGTGCCTTAGCAGCTTCAACAAGAGCTGCAACAGAAAGAACCTGAGCCTCAGAAGGATCAGCAGAAAAACAGAAAGAATACCATTTATCACTAAGACCTCGAATTCTTGTGAAAGCAGCGTCATACGTTTCCGAATCTTTCAGACCAGCAACGGCAAGAGTTTTTGCCTTAGGATTCTGAGAGAAATAAGCAACTGCTTTCTTGTAAGTAGGATCGGTCGTAGCAAAACCATCAGCAACCATCGTCTCCTGATAATCGTAATGATTATAGACTTTGTACTTACCCTTAAACTTATCATTAGAATTGCCGATAATGAGTCCGAGACTAAAATCACTCTGAATAGCAGCAGGATTACTTACCTGAATGCTAACATCAACAATTCTATCGAGAGCGACACTCATTTAATTGTCCTCCTTATCATGAATTATTTTAATTCCGTCAATGTTATAATTGATATCAGTACTTTCAATCGTTTTTGTAAGTTCATCAACAGTAACAGAATTATAAAATCTGAGTTTCAAATCAGATCTCTCCCACCATTGATCATTGATCTTTTCATATGTTTTATCCTGAAAGTCAGTAAGATCAGGAACTAAGGCTAAATTGTTTTCATAAAGAAACTGCTTAGCAGAATCAAAATAAAAACGTTCATTTAGCGTCGTAGATAGAACATCAGAGTTAGGACCGTAAAATACAACCTGCAACAAAAGAGTTCTCATGGCAGATTGAGATGTTGTCACACGCTCTGTTTCACTGTCATAGCTCCTTTTTCTTTGCTTGTAAATATATCTTTCATCTTGTTCCTGAAATACTTTTACGTAAACAACATCTTTGTTAATTTGAGAAAACTTTTGACCTCTTTGCTGATATGAGATTCTTACTTGACCATTTTCTAATTCAAGTTGATCCTGAATGAACTTGGCAAACAAGAAATCTAAATCATCAAGAGAAACAATGTTATTTGCCATAGTATCACCTTACATCGTATCAGCTCTAAGTTTAACAGCAGTAGATCTGCAGAATCCGTATTGTGCATCATCCAAACAGTAACGAACAATATAATCGTTGCCATTGAAATGAACAATATCGGCTGCATATTCATTTCCATCAATCTTATCAATTCCGACAGTTTTCAATCTATCATAAGTAAAAATATGAATTCTTTCCGAATTGAGATCTGCCTCACTCAAAAGAGAATCCTCATTTTCATTATCAACTGTAATGATTCCTACAAGTTTCATTTCAATAGAGTTTTCAACTTGTTTGAAATTTTCAATTCTTACAGTTGTCCTTGTGATGTTAATTCCATTAGGTTGACAGAAATCAGGGTCACCAATAAGTTCAGCTATATTGATCATCTACTTTTTCTGCCCTCCTTAGTTCTAACAAAATATGAAATTGAATTTCTTAATTCTCCTGTATCAATCAAAGGCCGAGGATTTGTAGCTCCTTTTCTCCTCTTTCTTTCCTGAACAGCTTCAGAGTTTGGAGGCCAGTTATTATCGGGATTTACAAACCATCTTTTTGATATATCTCGTCCTCTTGTTCCTACCAATTCAAGCTGCCTCAATGCCTCAGATTTCATACCATCTAAAGCGTATTTGGCAGCTTGTTTCATCATTGAAGATAATCGTTTTCGATCACTTCTGATAGCTGGTTCTATCACTGGTCTTGGAGGAATATTATTCACAGGAGAACCATTTGTGTGAATAAATAGAAGTTCTGCATTCGTAACATCGTCGTCTTCTCTTGAAGTATCTTTCTGCTGAATTCCAACATAAACATCGTGATCTCTTATGAATTGCATCGATTCAAGAATCTTTGACATATTGTTAGCTTCTTCGTGAATGTCAAATTTCATCCCGTCACCCACATTCCACCGTGACCATACATCTTAGTAATTGTAGCTAACTGCTGTCCATAGATAGTATATTTCCAAGTTCCGTATCCCTTAAGATCACTCGCAGTGTCCATGAAATCGTAACTAATAGAAAGTCCATCAACAGACTTAGAAGAAGCAATGCCTCTTGGAAGTGCTCCAGAAAGAGCAGTTTGAGCTCCGGGATCTCCATTCTGAGTCATCAAAAACAGAATCATGTAATGAGCAATATAGAGGCACATGCAATATTTCCATTGAGACTTGAATCTATCATACTTGAGAGATTTGTTTGCCATGTTGTAGAACAGATTGTAAACTTCAGTGGGAATTTCGTCCTGTTTAATTTCAGTTCCATCTTGTAACTTAAAAACAGGGAAAATAGAACTGAAATCGTCTCTTGTAAAATCAGGGTTATCAGTAAGAATAACGTTGGAGGCACCTCTAAAAATTTCCATCATCATGTAAGCATTATTGGAATCTCCTAAAATGTTCTGAATCGAAATATTCATAGAGGTGCCTCCTTTCAATTATTCCTCTGTAATGGAGAGCTTATAAGCTTCCATCACACGCTTCTTGTTCATCTTAAGTGCATCACCCTCAACGAACTCAGCGCCATACTTCTTAGCAATCTCTGCAGTCTGTTCCTTGTTCATTCCCTTAAGTTCCTCATAGAACTTTTCAACAGGATCAACTACAGTATCGTCCTTATTTCCATCCTCGACAGTAGTTTCATTTTCTGCTTTGTTTACCTGAACGAACGTTTTCTTCTCAATAATCTCAACCTCGTGGAACTGAACTGCTCTCTTAAAGGTAGGATCCTGAGTGTACTTTTCGGGCATGTCCTGGAAAGAGCCCGGAACAGTAACAAAACTATCGATCACATCTGTGCCCTGCTGAGCTCCAGGACCAAAAGCAAAAGCTGCCTTAGAATAAATTCTGATTGTACTCATCTATTTAACTCCCTTTCTGTTTTAATTAGATCTTATCAACGTAACGCTGAGGCTGAGTGTAAAGGGTCTTGACCTGGCCCATCTGAGCCGCATAAACGGTGATGTAGCTGAACTGAAGTGCGGAAGGCTGAGTCATAGCGCGGGTAAGGGGAACAGGAAGATCAAAATAGCAGAAGTCTTTGTCATTGACATAGACCATCATTCGATCACTGTTGCCGGTACCAGCACCAGAGCACCAACGGCAAGGATAAATATCCAGCTTCTTGTTCTGCTGAGCGGCCATATTGTTCTTCAACAGATAAGAGAGAATATTCTCATCACCGGACGTACCGATTCGAGTAGAAACCAGATAAGCGTACTTGTTCGGCGGGAGAAGGATGTGGTTAGCCATAGCACCATCATCATACTCAGAAGCCGCCCAAGCCTCAGTGATTGCCTTGTTGACATCCCAAAGGATCTCATCCACGGTCTTCTTATCCCAAGTAGTCTCACCAGAAGCACCAGCAACAGCATCAGATCTAACAACAGAAGGATTGTTGATCAGACCAGTAATACCGACGTTAGTAAAACCCTTGTAAACAAGCTGATCGATAGACTTGTTATAATTGAGTCGAATGCCCTTGTCCAGGATCGAATCAATAGAACGACCGATCGTCTGGAACTTCTGAGAATCAACGAAAGGAATCTTCATTGCCTGCGCCCAAGTGAACACCTTGTAGATGTCCTTATTGATGTTAGCCTGAACAGTGGGAAGAACATCAGTGGCACCACCAACGAGAGAGTTCTCATTAGGAGCAGAAGTTGCATAGTCGACATCCATCGTAGAGGTGAAGTCAACCCAACCGCCACCAGTATCAGCAACGATATCACGCTGCCAAGTAACAGAAGTGAGGGGTTCACGAATCTTAGGATCACGCTTCTCAAGCTCACCTTCGAGGAAAGCCATACCAGTAGCAATGCCAGCAGCATCAATGGTTCGAATACCAGAACCAAGTGCGGCATCCTGCATAGTCAGAATACCATTAGAAGCGCCAAAAGCTTCGCCACGAGACCGAATAATATTAGGCATATTTCATTAACCTCCTGTAGAATTAACCCTTAGCACGGGTCTTAACAGTGACCTCACAAGCAAGATTGGAATCCATCACGCCAGTAGTCCACTCAATGTTCGTAATCTGAACAGTCTTAACTCCATCAGCGGCAGCCTCAAAACCACCAACAAGATATTCAGGATGAGCATCATCGGCGGTGATTCGAACATAAACCGCAGAACCAGCAGCAGGAGTACCCTTCTGACACTTAACAATACAGTTGCCGCGGACCATAACATCAGCGGGAGTGCCATCGAGATAATCAGGATTGGACTGAGGATTGTAAACGTTTGCCTGAACAACCTCACGAACAGCAATACCAGCCACATCAGTGGCAGCATCACCAGTTGCAATCTGCTTCCACTTATTATCTGCAGTCAGCTTAACAGCAAGACCGAAAGCGATAGCGCCATCGGCAACACGATTCTGAATAATCGCATCAGCCTGACGAGACTGAGTGCCGGGATAACCGACATTCATCGAAGTGCCAATAACTTTACCGGGCATATTAGTTCTCCTCCTTCATGTAGTGGGGATTATACTTACGAGCAATCTGCATACCGAAATCCTCATCGGAAACAGAAGCCTGCTTCTTAATAGCGGAATCCTTGACGGCGGACTTGGAAGCCTTAAAGATAGCACCATAATCAGCAGTCGTGGAACCCATGCTCATGGACTTGGCAAACGCATCAGCAAGAGCCTTACGCTGCTTAGCATCCTTCACGTTAGCAATTACAGGCTTGATCTGACGAAGGAGTTCACGCTTAGCAGAATCGTTGATCTTCTCAGGATCCTCAGTGACCTTTTCCTCACCATCAACATCAGTGGTCTCCTCTTCACCGAGCTTATTCTCAAGCTCATCGAGAGCGGACATCGCACCGTCCTTGATCAGGCCGTACTTACGCATGACATTGACCATCGCATCTTCGACCTTCTTGTCGATGTCAACCTTCTCAGTTTCCTTTTCCTCAGGATCCTCATCCTTTACAGGATTCTCAGTTTCAATGGGATTCTCATCCTCACAAAGAGCATCCTTGACCTCTTCAACCATCTCACAAGCATCCTGGGCGAGTTCCTCAGGAATAGCTTCATCGTTGGCCTTCATCTTGATCAAGAAGTTCTTGATAGATTCCATGACCTTAGCGTTATTAGCCATTTTGACCTCCTATTCAACAATTACAATTTTTAATAGCTTTATCGAGTTTTTTAACGAATAAGTACTTTTGTGTAACTTCAGGCTTTGTTTTCTGATCATTTATTCTAACATGAGATCCAGCCCTCCCAGCCTGAACAAGAGCTACATGATTTCCTCTAATTTCTTTTTGATATACCTTACCATTTTCTTCTACGTAACAGCAATTATATCCAGAGGAAATCTCTCTCTTCACGCCCGACTGAATCTCATCAATTACAACAGGATCTCTAACAATAATGTCAGCCATTAAGTAGATGTCTTGATCGCCTTCGCCTCTACGAACGTTAACGATCTCACCTTTGCTGTAAATCGACCAATTATCTGAAGTAACATCAACCGCCGGGTGAGTATCTGTAAAAGCTTTGCCTTCAAAAGAAGCCATCGCGACCTTGTTGAACACTTCCTCAGGAGTTCTATGAACTTCCACAATTCCTTGCCCATCAAGCCCCAGCTCTTCCCTTAAGTATTTATAAACTCCAGTTCGAGCGATCGGAACGTTAAAACAAATGAGACATCCGTTATCCATTACGGAAATGTTATCGGAAATCTTAGATGCGTAGTAGTATTTCGACAACTTAACGAACCTCCCAATTGATTCAGAGGATATTTTATCCTCCTTGTTATATTATATCATGATATCTGAATTTGTACATACCTTCAAACATAAGTGTAATTAGTAATGTTATGAATAAATAGCTCTTTCACAATAGATCGAATAACCATCAGTGAAGAAATCATACACAACGGTCATGCCGTTTTCAGCTACGATATCTTCACTGTAAAGAGTAGTTTTTGCAGGAAAGATAACCTGATTCTTTGTTGTAGTTCCATTAGTAGCGATAAGCTTGTAATGAACACCATTTTGCATATGATTAAAATCAGAAATCGTAAGATCAGCCGACAACTTACTAAGATCAACTCTCATATTCTTCACATGAGAAAGATTATAACCATCGACGTTGCTTAAAACAGAAGGATCGACTTGATAAAATGTCCCGAATGCTTCGGGATCGAATCCACAATCTGCATGCTTAATATTCGGCATTTTGTTCCTCCTTATTCATACAACCAAACTCTATAAGTTCCAGAAGCAGCTCCTGAAGTTCCTAAAATCAAAGCATCAATGTAAGGTTCGTCTTTAATAAGAGCTCTACTAAATCCACTTTGAACTGCGCTGTCAACATCAACAGAAGTGGCTGGTAAAGTACTTTGACATACCCACATTCCTGACCTGATAAACATCTCTGCAGTACTATATTCAGCTTTATTATTAAGACTAATAAGATTTGTTAAAATCTCTTCATTGTTATAAAAAGCTCTAATCGAAGTATCAGCTGACTTAGTGCCACTTCTTACATGCTGAATGTAATATCCTTTACAGTGAAGATCATTTAGAACGATTCCAGCTTCATTGTCCTGATAAGCGAATTCACCTTTGAAAACAGCTTTACCTTCTGCTATTTTTGAGATCTCACTATCTTCAGAGTCCCAAGCAGGAGAAGGAATTCCAGGTTTAGTGAAAACAATATCTTTACCGGGAGTTTCTGGAGTATAAGGCATTATATCACTCCTTATAACAATAATATACTATAGAGTATAGTATCGGACGTTTAAAACGACGTGCACGGGAGTTACATAATTTTTAGAAATTCTGTTTTGTTCATTTTTGTTATCTGTCCGTTCCTGTAAACTTTGTGAGGCCATTTAACATCATCAACATCAAGAAGTACTTCTGAGTAACATCTGCAATTCCAAATGTTTCCTGCATGATAACGTCCGACACTCTGTTCACCGGCAAGTTCTTCTGGAGAAGGTGGGTCATTCCAGTTAACAATCACACCTTCCATTAAACGATGAGATTTACGAACTCTATTACCGTCGAGAGCTGTCCTCCAGACATACCAATGCATATCCAAATTCTGCGCTCTTGATTTAGTAATAGCTGATTGAGTCTTAGCAACTTCAGTTCTTGCTATTAAGCGAGCTGAAGCCCTCGAATGTTTATCAGTGTCTTGTCTGATAATCTTTTCAATAGGCCGAGCTCGTTTTCCTTTGATAGCTTCTTCAGCTATATTTTTTACTACCTTTTCAGCAACGTCATTAGGAAGTGTTCTGATTAGTGAAGCATTCGTAATTATTTGATCATTGATCATAGCTTCATGATTTTGCTTTATATCATCTATCAACAAACCATAGAGAAACTTCGATTGAGTTGATTTACGTGCTGCCTTCCTCCACGTTTGTTCGTTGATAGAAGATAATGGCGTAACCATCCTTTTAACAGCAGACGTAATAAATTTTTCGTATTGATATGAATTCTGAAAGTTATTCATTCTTTGGCGATACAGTTCTTGGTCCTCTCCAACTGATTCAGCTATCTTTCTGAACATATCGCACAAAGTATAAAGCGATTTTACATATTCATTTTCAATACGTCGAGTTTGGTTCCAGATAGAATATTTCATAATTTACAAAGCTTAATAGCCCTATTCAATGAATCACTAACCTTCTCAGGTAAGTTTTTCTGCCCTTTGCTTTCTTCATTCCATTTTTCAACTTCTTCTTCGCCAAGTTTCTTTTTACCAGCAGGAGAATTGAAGAATTTTCTTTGTGCTTCAGACTTATAAGGCATTTTCTTTTCTTCCTTCTTTTTCTTTCTTTAACTCATCAGGATCCAAATTATAAAGAATAGATTGAAGTTCACCAACGTGAACCTTTTCTTCATTAGCAATGTCCTGAATGATTCTGTAAATCTCTGGATCAGTGATATGTGGTAACAAAGATAAATAACTATTGATTGCATCGTTTTCTTCATTGATCTTTGCTCGAATCTCAATGGCCATTCTCTTTGAATCGTACTTTTCGTACATCGATACAACCTCAATAGCTTTATCCCAATAACTCATTTTATATCACCTCATTTTGAATATAGTCGAAGTTGATTAGCTATTTCTTTGATATCCTGAACAGATCTTTTCAAAGAAGGAGAATCCTTATCGTCAGCTCTATCGGCAACAGATTGAACTCTTGAAGCTAAATTCTCTAAATCTTTGATAATACCTTTTAAAGAATCATTTTTAATATATGGAGAATCACAAGTTGAAATAGCTTTATCGATGGCATTCATTTTATTACTCATTCCTTCAATCAATATTTTCAAGTTTAGAAATTACATTCTGAATGTCTCTTACAATCTGCTGTGTTTCAGATGAAGGTCCTAAAACTGACATTGCATTTTTAAGAAGACCGATAGCTTTTCTAATTTCAGAAACTCCATCAACACTTCTAATCGCTTTATCAATAGTATTGAAATCATTTGCAGCTCTGTGTCTTGACGCTTCTCTTCTTGCTTCTTCCTCTGTACTCTTCATTGCAATCAACTTGCCATTTTTATATACTTTGAAATACTGTCCTTCTTTTTTCATTTCATATCCCGCATTCTTTTCGGGATCGTCTAATCCGTCTTTCGTTTTAGCAGAATCATCGACCATCATACAGAGAATAGGATCATACTTCATTTTGTTATACACTCCTTATTTCAATCTCGCAGAAATACTTAAAAGTCTACTTTGTGCCTTTTCAACAAAAGGCATCCATTTTTTAGAATCAGCATTGTACATAAGTGCGTTACTCAAAAGGTTGAAAATTTCTTTAATTTCATCTCGACTAATATTTGCAGAAGAATCACACGTCTTAATTGCTTTGTTCATAGTTTTATTAAAATCCATTGCTTTACACTCCTTTCGCGGATTTAAGTTTAGAAACAATCGAACTCATACGTTTCTGGAAATCAGATTCACCTGCCTGACGGGCTGCTTCAGCCGCCTCAGCAAAATAAAGAATAGCTTTGTCGAGTTCTTGGTATGCTTTAGAACCTAACTTCTGAAGATCGGGAGAAATAGCATCACAAGTTTTGATAGCTTTATCAATTGCTTTCATAACACAACTCCTTTATTTGATGTATCAATTATAACACACAACTTTTACTTTGTACATACTTATTCTAAACGCATCTTTCTACACATTTCAACAATCTTATCACATTCCAAAATACCGTACATCGTTCTTGTATCGAGATAAATCTGCGCAATGCTCAACCAAAATAAAACTTCTTCACTGAGTCGAACTCTTGCTTTAATCACCTTTATTTCAGTAAAAAGCTCTTTAATCAAATAATCTTTACTTACCATTTACTTTCTCCTTCTCTTTTACCAATATAACTTCATTTCTTTTACGCCCATATTGAGAGCTTCTTGATGATCTCCAACAAAAAGATCGATGTGATATCCTTTTACTCCTGAACCTGTATCTTGTGCCATATATGAGTTGCCTTCGGAATCGTATAACAAAGTCCCGTATGGGATAACTTTAGGATCGGTAGCTATGCTGTAGTTGGAAACTAACTTATCTCCCTTGCAGCCGTATGCTACCGATTCAGATCCGGAGCTCCAGGATCCACAACATTTCGGACAACCACAATAATGTGTGACCTTAAATATAGCTGAATTAGAAAGGTTCTGTAGAGGATCGTGATATGTAGCCAAGATATTATATTTGGGATCATCTGCATCCTCTGCAAAAAGCTTTTCTACATTTTTAACATTTTTTACCTCAACAGCTTCGACCTGATGATATGTAGTGCTTATCACAGTTGTTTCTGTCGGGGGTAAATCTTTGCCTTCCGGAATGAAGATCTTTTTAACAAATAGAATGAATAAGATTACATCAATCATGAGGAGAACTCCAAGGAAGAAATCAGCTGTATTTTGGAGCTTTTTTCTTCTTGCCTGACGGAGTTCTTCTCTATTGTGATGTTTGAATTTCCTCATATAGTTATCACATGAAAGAGTGAAGTGAGCAATTCCGATGTGTTCTTCAAAACTTAACATTAGAAATGATCACTCCCATCTAAAACAAATAAATACTTCATAAAGGAAGCGACGCCGAAAGAAACCAAGGCAATGATGAGTAAAGTTTTCATAAAATCGAATCCTTTCTTTTTATTATGGTTCCATTATACCATGTTTGGCAGATTTGTAAACCCCTTTTTGAAAAATATTTCAAATTGCTGCCGTCCCTGTTATAACAAAATCACGACCTTGAAGAATATCAGAAATCATGAAGTTTGCTTTTTCACGTGCCTCATGATCAGTAGAAGCGTAAACTTTTACCGAACCATTCCCATCATTTGATTCATAAAAAACGAACCACATCGGAGTTCCTGCCTGTTTGAATGCTTCTTTGAGGAGCTTATTCTTCCTGTTCTTTTCTTTCAGGTGTTCGAACATCAGTTTTTCCTCCTATGATATCATTGAGTCCAGATTCAAGCTCATTTTTGTTGTCTTCTTCCTCTTTAGCTTTCTGCTCATCTTCCTTTTCAGCTTCCTCAATCATCTGATCGGTGATGTTTGTCCACATATTAGTGAGAGTAGCAGACTGTTTGAGTTCCTTAAGAGCCGTAGACCTATTAACAAGACCACCATTGAAGGCATCCAAAATAGCTCCTGTGTACTTTTGAGCAAGATCAGCCTGTTCGTTCTCAGAAGATCTTCTAACGGGATTAAACTCAATCGTCATGTCATCAGGAATTTTACCAAGGGCAGACATCGTGATGATCTTCATGAGCTTTTCCAGAGGATCACGTACATAAGTTTCTCTCTTTTCATCGATCGTATCATAATAGTTCTGCAGTGTTTCCTCACCTGAATTAAAACCAGTGGGAGAACGACCAAAGAGCTTATCGATAGGAATTTCAGCCGCACCAGAAATATCCAACATAAATGACTCATAAACATCATTGATGCCTGTGAATGTGTATTGATGTTCCTCGAACTTATCATCCTGGTCGATTGCCAGCATACCAGTCGAACACATTACTTGATTCATGGCACGCATCGTATCGTATACTCTCTGAAGTCCTTCCTGATCTCCCATTGAAATTGCCTGACCGAGATCCTGCATCGAATAAGTTCGGATATTAGCAAGGAAGATCAAAAAAGCAATGTTGGCCGAAGTATCATCACGTTTCTTGAGCTCCGTGTAAACATGTTCAAGTTCCGAAGCACCCCAGTAAGTTTCAGCTACTTCTTCCCAGTAAGGTAACTCACGACCAATCATCTTAATAACACGAGAGTGATGAATCTTTGTACTAAAGTTATCAGGAGCTGAAGTAACTACGTAATATTCAGGCTGTCCGAAATCAGGATCCGAAATATCATCCACCAACTCAAGTGAAGGACTAACTCCAGACCAACGATCGATATTGAAACAACCTTTATAACTTCCTGGCATTACCATATCGAGATCCAGAGGAGTAGAAAGATCTTCCTGACCCTCAATCATCGGAATTAACAAACAACCACCATACAAACGAGACCATTTCAAGCACTGAAGGAACTTTTTATTTGTTTTTGTTGAAGTCCACACTCGCATGATTTCATCGATTTTATCAGGATCAAGCTCGGTCTGAATCTTGAATCCATTCTTCATCATCTCATTTGCGGGCTTCTCAATAATCGCCTTAGCAATCCAGTTATCCCTGAACAAGATGTTTAACGTATAATAGTCCCATGTGAATCTTTGCATTACGTATTTGGAAGTTTGAACCAAATTATTAGCTCCAATTCCTAAGTTAGCAGGAGGATTGCTATAGGCATCAAGCGCCCTTTTAACAGAAATCACTTCTGCTTTGTTAGTCAGGATTCCTGGAGCTCCATCAAAAGTACGTAAGTTTTTCTTACGAATTCCATGTTTGTTTCCCATAACTCACTCCTGATCAATTTGAATGTACCGATTGCCATGTTTAGGATCTGCTTTGTATCTTTGAATCTTATTAGCTTGTGTGTATTTCCAATCATATATCTTCGAATCAAGCGTATCATCAGGAATTCGAATAATCAGTTCCCACGGTTTATCTTCATATAAACGACGGAATACCAGATATTCGTTTCCTTTGTGATTAGCTATATAATCATAACGCTTAGAAACAACAACATGATTTAAATTAGCTATTACTTTCCGAATAAAATCTCTTCTTGTATGCATTTCAATTAGTTCAAAAAATTAGTTCCAAATACAAGTGAATCAGGAGTAGTAGTATATACTGCATATCTTAGCGCGTCTAGTGCATGGTCATGCTGTTTCACGACTTCTTCCTTTCCCGATTCTCCACGTTTTTCATTCCAAATATATAAACCTAACTCAGATATGAGATTAGGGCAATTATCTCTATTGATTAGAATGTGTCCCGTATTCAACAAAGTGTAAACCATTCTAATCCCATTAGTTACATCGTTGTTAGCTTTTCGAGTAGTGATTCCTCTCTTATGAGCCGTAACGATTAACGAACTTGCCGAAGGATCAACGATCATTGATTTGTAGTGTTTATCTCCAACAAAAGAAATGAAATCATTGATATATTCATCGTCCGTTTTTTGTCTCATTTTCTTTCGACTATCGTAATAGTATTCTTTTTCAATGTAGAAATATGGCACATTTTCTCCTGGCTTTGAGTATTTATAACACTCGAGATAAACTTGAGGATTGAATACACCATAGTCAACTCCATAGATTGGATATCCATCGAACGGGTCGTTATCTTGAATAATTCGAGGGAGTATCTTATCTTTATCTGCATTAGAATAAGTGTTTTTGTTTATATCAAAACAATCATATACAACACCATCAGCGAAGGCCCATTCACCAAGAATGAATCGCCTGTAAAATATGCCGCTAAACATGGTGTTGTATCGATCAATTATATCCTGACTTAATGAAAGATTGTCCTCTATTCTGAAATGGATTCTTAGTACCTTACGTTTTTCTGCAAGCTTTACCCACTCTTGATAGAACCAATGTTGAGGTCCTTCAGGGTTGCAGTTAAACCATGCCTTAGAATTAGCTACTGAACATCTACCTAAAGCTTGTTCAACAAATGAACGCGGCATAAGGGCGACCTCATCAAGAAGTACGCCCGCCAATGTAATACCTTGAATTAGATCTTGGGACCTCTCATCCCTACCACCAAATAGATAGTAAGTATTTCGTTTGTTGCCTCTTACTACTATTAGCTTATTATCTGATTGCCTATCAATTACCTTATATCCTCTGCCATTCATTACTTCTTTTAACTGAATAATAACATTTCGCCTCAATGAACCAACCGTCTTGCCGCATATAGCAAACACTTGATTATTGAATTCTGACATACTCCACAATAAGAATGAAGTACTCATGACTAGAGTTTTGCCAGATCTAATCGCACCTTCTGCGATAACGCCAGAATAAGAAGAATAAGGACTTCCCTTTGTCCACCATGTAAGTAGCTGTAATTGTTTTTTTGATAACTGTTTCCATTTCATAGTGGACTTACTCCTTTTTATGTTTAACTCTACTCTTGATAAACCGAAATTAAATAGTATGTTCCAAAACCATAAGCATTTTGAATAAACTTACTTGCTTTATAGCAAGCACACGAAACACAATCTGCACTCAAATAAATAACAAAAGATTTAAATTCTTCATGACGTAGTAGCTTTACTCTGTATCTTTTCATCTAATTCCTCCAACTAAATGAATTTGTTGTTCCTCGTATCGAACATTCTATAATTAACTGGAATATCACGATTTTTTCTCCATTGTTCAATAGTCTGAGTTCTTACATTACATTCACGAGCTATCTTTCTATCGCTGTAACCTTTTCCCCAAAGATTCAATCTTTTATTGTGTTCCTCTTGTGAAATTCTTTTAGGCATTTTGTTTGTCTCCTTTTTTTATTTTTTTGAATGGCTTGGATCTTGGCGTTTGTGTTATGTTTGAGAGAAAGACATACCAACGAAAGGAGACATATTCAACTCCTTTTTATTTAGAATTAAAAATGTCAAATGTTTTCTTTTACTTCGTATCCAATTTAATCTCTTCCCTACCAATTTGAGAACCATTTATAACAAACAGTTGTTTAACAAAAAATGGAAGAAACGGACCTCTCCTTTTAAGTTTGTTTCCTGTTTGTTATGAACAAGAGTAAATGTTTCTAATGCACAAGTTTTCAGATTTAGCAATTCCTTTTCGAACAATTTCGTTTTTTGCCTTTACAGCTGCATGAGTCATGCATGTTGCAAACATCGAAACAACGAATCTTGAATTGCTTTCACTATCGAAAACTGTGATTTCATATCTATTCGTTTTCATGTTGTCCTTTCTTAAAATTACTTTTTAATCCTTTTTTCCAACGCCATTGAGCAATTGCTCCTTTTGAAACTCCGCATTCTTTAGCAATCTTTTTATCGCCGAATCCTTTATTGTAGAGTTCCAATCTTTTTTCTTGTTCCTTTTGAGTTAGCTTTTGCTTAGTGAAGTGATTAGCAGGAAGTCCTCTTGACCATCTCCACTGAGAAATAGCTGTAACAGAATAAAAAGTTTGTTCAGCAATTTGATAATCCGAAAGTCCTTGCCGATATAAACTCATTCTTCTTTCTTCTTCAAAAGGATCAAGTCTTCTTTTAGTTAATTCCATTGCTGATCTTATTCTTTACCCTGATGAGTAAATAAGCAATAAAGGTTGAATTCGTTGGCTTACCAGACCTACAATCAATCACAGTTTGAAGCTGATCTGTATAAGTTTCATTATATAACTTCTCGATAGAATGACGAATACATCTTTCAACACGAGAAGAAGTTGTTTTTTCTCCTTCCTTTTTAGAAGCTACATAAGGATAGAGTTCTTTGGTAATGCTGACTTCGTAGAATTCTTTGTTATTCTCCAAATAAAAATTGATAGCATGAATTAAATAATAGAATCCAGAGTTGCAAGGGTTAATTCCAACTTCAATGAGTTCGTTTTCAATGATTTTCAACGTATCCATAATCTTTTTCCCTTTCAATTCTTAATTATTAGAAGTTCTTTCTTTGTAGAATTTCCTACATTCCGGGCAACGCTTAGGAAGTTCACATTCATGTTCGATGTAATATTCCTTTTCAAGTTCATTGATCTCGAATTCTCCATTGCAATCGATACATGTTCTAACCTCAATTTTCTTACGAAGCTTTCTGCATTCCGGACATCTCTTAGGGAGATTAAAACCACGGTCCTTACAGAATTTCTGTTCACCAGGACTGATAACAAACTTGTTACCGCATCGAACACATTCAACTTCAACAGGATAGATCTTTTCGTTTTCCATTTTATTTAACTCCTTAATTCTATTTGAAGAGGGAGTTTCCTCCCTCCTCTTTATACGTATTCCTGAACCATGTTGATGAAGTTATTCATCAGGCCGTTGTTGAAAGTAACATTAACGAATTTGGAAATATTTGATTTGTTAGTTTTACGAGCAGGATCCAAATGAGTGATATAATCACTGAAAGCATTTACCAGGCCCCACTGAGTTCCACGGAAGTTCTGGTTATCTTCTGCGTTGTAAGCATTGAGAAGAATTGCCTTCTTTTCCTCATTGGAGTTAACCTTCCGAGTAGAAGCATTTTCATCAACAAGGAAGTACTTATCAATGATATCCAGAGCTTTTTCATCACCGATCTTATTAGCTGCCATCTTGTTTGCCATCTTATTGAAGTTATCCATATATTCAGCATTGAACTGAAGGATATGCTGGGCCTCATCCATCTTTTCATGGATAGAAGAACTGTGACGGATCGAAATCTTGTTTTCAGAATTTCTGAATGCCATCGTAAACTGATTCTGGCAGATAATACGCAGTGGGCAGATAGCAGCCTTAAGAGTAGTAGCGCCAGCGTGAGAATTCTGGAAGATGATGTAGGGCTTGAACTTATCATCGAGGATGTACTGCTCAGGAAGAGAAGCGATGATGTAATTCATGTAGGAAGTTTCGCCAGCCTTAACGAATGTAAGACCTTCCGAAATAATACCATCAACAAAAGAGAAAGCTTCTTCATTCTGAACAATGGTATAATCCTTGCCAACAATTCCGAAAACCTCATCGGTTCCCTTTTTCTTTGTGGCGAACTGATCCTTGATTCGATGACCATTGGAAAGGTAAATCGGAGCCTTAACGACTTCATAATCAAGACCAGAGATCTGAAGTGCTTCCTTAACCGAGTTAGCCTCACGGATATCAGTGCCGACCTTGTTCCAAGTAGCCTCACGAGTAATAGTAGTAGCCATTTTAATATTCTCCTTATCTTTTAGTTATCTTATCCCTTACCTTTGGGATGATTATATTATATCATGCCGTTTTGAAATGTACATACTTTTTTGAAAATTTCTCAAATATTTTTATGTTTCATCCCAAACAGCTTCTGTAGAAGCCTTAATAGCTTCGATGAATTCATCATCCTCAACTTCAGGATTGTCCATTTCCATCTGCCGTTTCTTAAGTTCGAAATCCTGTTCCATGAGATCCATTCGTCTTTCCTCAAGTTTCTGTTTCCATTCCTGAGGCATATCACTGCAATATTTAGCGAGTGAATCCAGAGCTTTTAACTTGTCGTAAAGCTCAATTGAAACGCCATCGCGACCTGATTTGATCGATTTGATTAACTGACCATCGACTTCTGAAACAGGCTTTAAACGAATACTGTGAGGAAAAATATCAACAAAATCTGTCATATCAGAAAAAGCAATTCGAACCCAATGATCAATGATATCTATTGCATTGACCAAAGAAGCATTCATCACACGGACTTTCAGCCACATGATGTAACGAATCGCATTCTCGTCTCTTAAGATTTTGTAAGCATAATTTCCTTGTCCTCCCTCAATTGTTCCTTGAGAGAAGCCAGCTTTTTTGAGAGCCATTTTCCTGTTGTGTCCTTCAACATAGAATTCACAAAATCGTTGAACCTTTTCTGATAGTCCGTCGACCGCTCTCTTTTTGGACATTTTCAACAGCTCTTCTTCAGTATATAAACTGTTTTCAACAGGGACTCTCATCTCGTTTTATTCTCCTTTATCCTTCATTTCACGTTTGTAGAATGACTTGGAGATCCGAGATTTTTGTTCTGCTTTTTCTAAGAAACTTCTCAAATTGCATCTTGAACAATTATAATCCTCGTTTACGAAAAAGCTACAATGATAATCTCTGCATGTTTTACAGAAGATCTTTTGTTCTTCTCCCAGATCTAAATTTGTGAACATCGTAAAAATGAATGTGTTCTCATTTCCCGAAGTCCTTTCTATTTTGAATGATAAGTTTTTGTATTTTTTTGAAGCCATATATTTAGCTAACTGCTTGCATCCTTTTATATATGCATCCTTTTCAGAATTTGCAGTTATCACGAATGACTTAACCTTGAGGGTGAGATTCATTTCTTCGCCCCCTTGCTTGCAAATAGTTCTCTATTCAAGCGGTTGATAGCATTCTTGGCAGCTTTATCTACCATTTCATTGTAACGATCTCCGGAATGACCTTTGACCTTAACGAACTTGAATTTGAATTTTCGATGTTTTAACAAAGAATTGAGTTTTATCCAAAGTTCTAAGTTTTTAATAGGCTCACCAGTTCTTGAGATCCATCCATTAGATTCCCAAAACTTAATCCAACCTTTTTCTACAGGGTTGATACAGTAAGCACTATCTGAATGAATAAAAACTTCAATTTTATTCTTTGTGGGAATTGATCCTAACTCTGAAATCACATGTTCGATAGCTCTAACTATTGCCTTGAGTTCCATGTAGTTATTTGTTGTATTTTCTTGAGATCCACTTAACTTGAGGATTTCTTTTTCACCTTTCAAGATAATAAAAGCATATCCTCCGTTGCCCGGATTTCCTGAACAAGCTCCGTCAGTGTAAACTTCAATTTTTTCCATTTATTTTCCCTCATACTTCATTTTAACAGTAATAATGAATTTTGCGAATAATTCATAGGGAGAATTTGATGTAATATGGAGAATTTCTTTTTCATTGCCGAAACAAATCATCGAAATCATTCCATTTTCTCTGTGTCTGTTCACAATGTGGATATTTAATCTTTTCGAAAGATTCTTACAAATTTTACGTAATTCTTCTTTGTCAGGTTTTTCATTTGTATCAAGAATCCTGCATAACTTTTTAACAAGAATAATTCTATTTTCTTTTTGTGAACAATCGAGATTCTTGTAATACCAAAATGTTTTCTTAATTTTCATAATCCTCAGAATGCAAGGACGGCCGAGGACTTACATCGGGATTTATTCCGAATGCCCCGGTTTTTAGATATCCTTGTTAACCATGGTTTTTACTTAGTCGTCGAAATCGAAATCGTCGTCATCATCATCGGACTTCTTGGACTTCTTGCCCTTAGACTTCTTAGTGGGCTTCTCATCCTCGTCATCATCCTCGTCATCGTCGTCGTCCTCTTCGACCTTCTTTGACTTCTTAGCGGACTTCTTGGACTTCTTCTTAGGAGCTTCCTCCTCCTCGTCCTCGTCATCCTCGTCCTCATCGGGTTCATTAACCTTCTTGGACTTCTTGGAAGCCTTCTTTTCCTTCTTAGCAGGCTTCTCATCCTCTTCCTCGACCTCAGGCTGAGCATCCTCGTCCTCATCATCGCCAGACTTCAGAATGCCGAGGGCCTTACGACGAAGCTTATCAAGCTTACGAACAGTCTCGAATTCGGGAAGTGCCTCAAGACAGAGAACGCCTTCCTCATTGAGCTTCATCAGCATCATGGAAGCGTAAGGAAAACGACGCATGATATCTGCCATTTCCTCAACCTTGTTCTCAGCAAAGATGCGAGCTGCCTGACCCATAGTATAGTTCTTAGCCATGTTTTAGATCTCCTTTTATTTAATAAATTATTTTTAACACCGAAGTGTTAATTACGCTTCTTCATCAAGAATCTTAGCCTTGAATTCAATTGTTGCCTCATCGATCATGATCTTAGAAAAATCTTCAATGAAAACAGAATCCTTGTTGGATTTGAATGTTACTGTACAATTCCCGTCCTTATCAACTCGAATGGAATAAACAGTAAACTTTCCTAATTTTACCTTGCTTCCTTCTACAACAGCAATTAAGTTGAGCATTTTTCCAATACCGGCAACAAACTGAAGAGAGTTAGCCAGTTCAGATTCAGTGAACTTTGCCTTCAACTGAACATCGAAGTTACCTTTTGAATTACTACCATCGAAATAACCGGTGGCACTAATCACGTTTTCTTTTGCCATAAAACTTTTCCCTTTCTTCAAAGAATTTATCTCTTGCTTTTGGTGAAGATTGAATCTTCCTTCTTTGAACGAATTCTTCAACCTCTTCTTGTTTTAGCTTGATTGTTCTTTGTTTCCTTTTACCATTCAAAGCTTCATTTAATTCTTCCAGATCTTCCAAGTTTACCAAAGCATAGATTTTATCATGCTTGAGAAATTGAATTATGAACACTGGAATTTTATTTGAAACAGAAGAATGATATTCCAACTTTTTAATGTCCAACATATCAACCCGATATGATGAAGCTTCTGTTGATTTGAGTTGAACTAAGACATTCTCATTTTCTCCGTCCTCTTTTTCTATCCATCCAGCTCCTGAAAAAGGAATAGGTCTTAATCCTAACTTTCGTAATGTTTCTTTTTCGTTCTTACTGTAGAACTTTCCAGATCTTTTCATTTATATCGAATCCTCCCGTTCTTGTCCTTATAACAAAGAACACCGAAAACTTTTGGATTGATATCGAACATTTCAGGATGAACAGATCCATATTTATCATGTAGCAGCGGAGGGATAAGATCACCTAAAGCTTCATGATAAACGAAGAACATCTCTCTGTAAGGCTGACCTTTTTCTATGATATCAATCATTTGACTGATAGACATAAAAATTGCCGGTTTAATTACCTGAAATTTTTTACCTTCAGGTTGAATTAAAAAAGCCTTGTACATTTTAACTTGCATTTAATCATTCCTTCCATTTGGAGGGGCAAGGTCCGGAGAGGCGGCAAGATGAATGACAATCAATTTAGTGGAGGAACTGACTACCATGGAGAAGACCAACTATGGCGGATAGTTGTGGTGGAGATCCACTCCGGACCTTGTGATTATATTATATCATACTTCTCAGATTTGTACATACCTTTTTGAAACTTTTTTGAAAAATTTTTATTGTTCAAGAACCAACTTGAGAGGTGGAGTAGAAAAACCATAAAGGGCTATACAAGCTGAATCAGCAGCATCATCATTCAGAGATATAACTGCATTTGATCCGCCTCTCCTGACCTGAAGTGATTCCTCAAACCCGAGTGAGATAACCTTACGAACGGAACCGAATTTTTGTGGATCCTTTACTCCTTCAATCGGTTCGAATACAGGTTTTGAAGTTCCAAGAATAGCTGTTTTCCAGCATCTTGTATCGACTGAATAAACCTTAATTCCATATCTGTAAGCTACATCAACTATTACAGCGATTAGAGCTCCTTGTGACTTAAGAAAGTCAGGTCTTACATCGTAACTTGCCGTATAAGTTCTGATCCTTTCAACAATAATCACTACATCTTTTTTGTCGAATTTCTTAAGACAAGATTGAATGACCTTTTCAGCATCTTCTCCAATCTTGATTCTTTTTAGTGATTTGTTCGTGAGTCCTTTGAAAGGTTCTGAAGTTACCTTTTTAAGTTTCCCATTCACAGCGATAGAAATTCCTGTCCTTGTGTATGACTGGTCAAATCCAATCACACATGGAACTTTTTTGAATGAATTTCTAGCTTTTTCCTGGGCCTTTTCTTTCCTCGGCACTTAACTTACGCCTCCCTTGCCCACAATTGAAACAAGCATCTCTCATGAAACACGTAGAAGCCATTTTGCAATCTGCATTCTTACATTTTCTCGGAGGAACTTCTCTGTTTTCGATGAATGCTTTTTTCATTTCCTGAATTTGTTTTAGACGATATACATAAGGTTTAACTTTCTCTTTATCGTAATGCACGGGAACAACTCTGATTTCCTGGTCATCTTTACTATCAACAAGAACAAAACCTTTTTTATGAGGAATTCCTGTATATTTAGAAAGAGCCCAACAATAAAAATTGATTTGTTTTTCACCAGAAGGATGTCTTGTTGTCTTTCTAAAAGCAAAGGAACTTTGAGACTTAACATCACAAATATATTCTTCGCCGTACATGTTCAACAAAGCATCAATCGTAAAACTAAGATCGTATTCGGGAAGCCAAAGAGTCCTTTCAATTGCTACATCAATGCCAGCCTTCCGAAATAGTTTATACCATTTCTCGTGCATTGCATTTCCTTGAGCAAAGATCTTCAGCTGTTTTACCGGAAGCTGCTGGCCTTGATTCTGTCTGAAGAACAAACTTAAAAGTTGTGCCCTGTAACAAAACTGATCATCAGAAGCGATGATAGCTGAAGCATGTAATCCATAACGATCAGAATCACTTCTGTCCTCAATAAACAGTTTTTCAAGTCGATTCTTAATCATCACAGCTTCCATGCCATCATTAGTCACCACTTTAATATCGTCAGTTAGTTTAGACATTTAACAACACATCACTTTCTACTTCATTTCCAAAAACATCCCAACCACTAGACTTCTTTCTTGCAAATAATTCTATTTTTGATGACTTTGGAAACATTTCTTCAATTCTTTTTCTTGCTTCTTCCGGTTTTTTAGAATGTTCTTGTCTTTCAGTTACGATCAATTCATGTGGTCTTTTATGAACAAATTTGCTCATTGAACCTTTAGTTCCCAAAAGACAAAGTTCTGTGCATTTTGATGTCCACGGTCCAGGTACCGTGACTTGTTTTCTATTTTGTGTTTTAATCCAAACAAATCCAATTGTTTTATATTTAAAGCCCCACGATTCGAGTATTTCAATTGCCTCTTTTAGATTAGCTTCACAGCACCATAAGAAACAAATACTATCTTTTTTAGAAATTTCACTTACATTCAGTTCTCTTATTTGTTTTATTGAAAGAGTTTCGTAATGTTCTTTTACATTTGAACCGATTGCTCCAACTTTTCCTTGAAAATCCCATGGAGGATCTGCGTATATTACTCTATACTTTTTCATACATTGAATTCTGCCTTTCTCTTCTTCATCAATTCATTTCTGATATCTTTCACATCATCGAAACTAACAAAACCTCGATCGAAAAAGAATGGAAGCTCTGCCTCTCCGTAAGGATTGGAAACTTTCGATTTCTGAACCTTTACCTTCATCACAATTCCAACCTTTTCAGTTGCTGCCGAAACAGCAGGATTCTTATTTGGAATATCAATCCAAGCCTTTCGAGCAACTTTAATTCTAACAGAAGAATAGAACTTAATTGCCCTTCCTCCTGGAGTGTCATCCTTTTCTCCAAACAACATTGCATTCATCTTATCCCTTACCTGATTGATAAGAATAAGAGAAGTTCCTGTTTCTTCACAGATGTGAACAATAGAAGGAAGTGTTTTAGAGAACAATCGAGCTGTTCCTCCCATTCTCATTTCGTTTTCAGAATCTTTTTCAACCTTTTCAACATCTTCACGAGGTTGGCATGCCGGAACTGAATCAAGACAGATAATAGGAATTCCTAACTTAGCGAATTTAATGATGTCGTTGATAGCTTCCTCACCGTATTGAGCACGGTGAACAATCATTTGACCTTTTCTAACTCCCATCGAAAGAGCTCTTGATTCATCATAAGTTCCTTCAATAGGAATATAAAGTCCAAGTTTATGTAAACTCATGAGCCAATAAGCCAATGAAGTTTTACCAGAACTTTCAGGACCAAAGATTTCAATGATTCTTCCTTTTGGAATTCCACCACCGACAATGTTATCTAAAGCTTCAATTCCTGTACTCCAACGAGGAATATCAAGATTTGTAGCTTTACCAATAACGAAAACTGAACCTTCTCCTGATTTCTTTTCGATTTCCTTACATAATTTTTTGATTCCTTCGATATCCATATTTAACTCCGATCTCTCGAAAGAATTGAGATATTGTATTTTTTAATCTGATCATACCATTTTTTCTGATTAAAACAAAGAGCAAAGTTATCTTCAAGTGCATCAATTACTCGAGTGGTAACAGAACGAGATTTACAACGATCAATGAAATCATCAATGTCCTTAAAATCTCCATTCTTCATTCGTTCCTCGTAAATTAACTGAGCTGCCTTTTCACCCACGTTTTTGATGGTTGTCATTCC
>OGYV01000289.1_pt1 | contig 43678 bp, 33 predicted proteins | sample 1576651 | NCBI WGS metagenome assembly OGYV01 (sample SAMEA3541570, study PRJEB24748) | human gut metagenome | biome: human gut; feature: human-associated habitat; material: faeces | place: China | collected 2012
GTGGGAACATTCAATGGTGGACTCAACATTATCGAGCATCCATGGAGCGACCGCAGGCCAGGGACTGGCAGCCCAGCCGGGCCGCTAAGGTGACGCCGCCCAGGGCAAAGCCCGATGCGCTGGACAGGGCATAGACGGCCGGAAGTTCGATGACGGCATCGGCGCCGCCCTCGATGGCCCAGGCTGCGCGGTGCCATTTATCGAAAAAGGCCGGTTCACCGCGCTGGACGAAGGCGCCGCTCATGATGACGACGATGGCCGCATCGGTCCCGGATAAGCGCCGGACCTGGCGGATGAGATAGGCATGACCGGTATGAAAGGGGTTAAATTCGGCAATGATGGCGACAGCTTCCATAAGACCTCCATAAGTTCTAAAATTCACAATATTGACGCCGAGTATGGCATCACTGTATTTATGGGACGCATTTTTTTATAAAAAGTATAGCTTATTACGTTAAGTATACGGGCGGTATATTGAAACGTCAATGGTGTATACTCGTTAGGGACAAGGGAAGGGGCGAAAGTATTTGCAATTCGTCGCTTTTTTTAGGTGACGCTATAAATCTTTTATGCTATAATGAACCTAGTCTGTAGAAAGCATAAATAGGTGATTGCATGAAAGGATTGAAATTATTAGCAGTTGCGGCCATGACCGCAGCTGTCGTATTGTTGTCCGGATGTGGCAACATGACGATGCTCGAAGAATACAGTTTCGGGTATGTCCAGCTGAAAGCCGGCAATTCGGAAGTGTATGTCATGACGCCGTTCGATCTGGCACATGTAAGCCGCCAGAATGGTGAAGGCATGATGTACATTAACAACGATAAGCACATCAATGTCGTCGCTGTCTCCGAAACGGCTGGCGAAACGACGCCTGCAGCCATGGCAAAGGAATACGTTGCCATGCTGAAACAGACACCGGATGTTTCTGATCTGCAAACGAAGGTCACCGACGCGGAAGAAAGCGGCCGTAAGACCACCGTTGTCAACGCTTCCTATACGGAACCGCTCAACGGCCAGCCGGCCAAACTCACTGTGCGGAGTCTCTTCTTTGAAGATAATGGCCAGATATGGCACGTCATGTACATGTACAAAGACGGCGATGCCCTGGCTAAAGAAGTAGTTGACCACGTATTTGGCCAGCTCAAATAATTCTAAGACAAATGAAAGAGGGTAAATTTTCATGATCGTATTGGTTGTAAACTGCGGCAGCTCGTCCTTGAAGTACCAGCTCGTCAACATGGACAATGAAGAAGTAATGGCAAAAGGTTTGGTCGAAAAAATCGGCCTTCCCGATTCGCAGCTGACACACAAATGGAATGGCCAGAAAAAAGAAATCAAACAGTCCATTCCGGACCACAAAGTCGCTGTCAAACTCGTCCTCGACATCCTCACCGATGCTGAATGCGGCGTCATCAAATCCATGGATGCCATCGATGCTGTCGGCCACCGTGTCGTCCATGGCGGCGAAGAATTTGCGGCTTCCACGCTCATTACAGATGAAGTCATGAAAGCCTTGGAAAAATGCTCGGCTATGGCTCCGCTCCACAATCCGCCTAACATCATCGGCATCAACGCTTGCAAAGCTATCATGCCTGGCGTTCCTCAGGTCGGTGTCTTTGACACGGCTTTCCATCAGACTATGCCGGCTAAAGCCTTCATGTATGGCCTTCCGTATGAACTTTACAAAGAAGACCACATCCGCCGTTATGGCTTCCACGGCACGAGCCATCGCTATGTCGCTGGCGAAGTCGCTAAAGTTATGGGCGTACCGGTTGAAAAACTGCGCATCATCAACTGCCACCTCGGCAACGGTTCTTCCCTGGCTGCCATCAAATATGGCAAATGCGTCGACACGACTATGGGCTTTACACCGCTCGCCGGCGTCCTCATGGGCACCCGCTGCGGCGATATCGACCCGGCTATCGTCCTCAACGTCATGGACAACCACAACCTTTCGACGAAAGAAATGGATACGCTCATGAATAAGAAATCCGGCGTCCTCGGCATTTCCGGCGTTTCCAGCGACTTCCGTGACCTCGGCCAGGCTGCTGCTGAAGGCAATGAACGCGCTCAGCTCGCCCTCGACATGTTCCATTATCAGGTCCGCAAAGAAATCGGTGCTTTCGCAGCCGCTATGGGCGGCGTAGACGTCATCACCTTCACGGCTGGCGTCGGCGAAAACGGTATCGAAGACCGTGCTGCCATTGCAGAAGGCCTGGAATACCTCGGTGCTAAACTCGACCCGCAGCGCAACGACGTCCGCGGCAAAGATGCCCTCATCAGCACGGACGATTCGACGGTCAAGATGTACGTCATCCCGACGAACGAAGAAATCATGATCGCCCGCGATACGAAGGAAATCGTATCCAAACAGTAATGACTCAAGTGCGTGCCCGCAGAGGGAGTGAATACGGTGAAACTACTATACTGGGACATTGACGGAACCTTATTGAATACAGGCCGGGCCGGCTTATATGCCATTGAAGAAGTCTTCCATGACCTCAAAGGCACGGACGTGCCCGTGCCCAAAATCGCCGCCGGCGGCCGGACGGATAATTTCATCTGCCAGCAGCTCTTGTACAAAGCGACGGGCATCATGCCGACAGACGAAGAAGTTCACGCTTTTTGCCGGGGCTACGAAAAGAAGCTCCTCAAATGGCTGAAGCGCAAGGCTGACGAAGGCGTCGTCCTGCCTCAGGTAGAAGCGAACCTGGCCTTTTTCCAGCAGCGCAAGGAATATAAGCAACTCCTGCTGACCGGCAACAGTGCCACTGGCGCCCGCATGAAGATGGATGTCTTCGGCCTGTCCCAGTATTTCGATTTCCCTCATTCGGGATTCGCCTTCAACTATTACTATCGCGATGATCTGGCCCGCAATGCCCTGGCCATTGCCAAGAAAGCCTGGGGCGACGCCATCGAGATGGCTTATGTCATCGGCGATACGCCTTATGACATCCAGTGCGGTAAGGCCATCGGCGCCCGCACGGTCAGCGTGGCCACCGGCCGCTATTCCTATGAGGAACTGGCTCAGTGCGCGCCTTGGAAGCTGCTCCATTCCCTGCCGGAACCGGAAACCTTCCTGAAAATCATCGAAAATTAAAAAGAAGGTCAAAAAAAGACCCGGACTCATAAGGAGTCCGGGTCTTTTTCGGGTTCTTCGATGCGCCAGGTGTTTTCCAGGACGCGGAAATTGAGGCGATGCCATTTTTTTTCGATATCATCCAGTGTTTGTGAAGCAGAATATAACATATTATTTTGTTTTTTAGCCTGCTTTTCCAGCTGGGCGATGCGGACACGCTGCATGGAGATCGTGTCTGCCAGCTCATAGACCTGGATCTGGAGGGCGGCGATCCACAGGAACTCCAGAAGGGCGACGAGGACGACGCACTTCTGGGCCTTGGGGAGACCGCGCCAGGCCTGGCAGAAACGGCGGCGCAGGTGGGAAAGGGCGGCACAGCTCTGCTGTTCCTTTTGGCGGAGCCCGGCCAGGAAGGCCGGGGACTTATGTCTGTCCATGGCGCCTATAAGTTGGAAATGACGCGGGCCTTATTGCGGACGAAGTCGAGCCATAACTGAGCGGCATGGGAGAGGTAGTGACCCCGTTTCCAGATGACGTAGAGGACGTGCATGATTTCCGGTTCGACCAGGGGACGGACGACGACCGATTCCGATACGCGGGGGTTCGTTTCCTTCGTCGGGCACAGGCGGCTCGGCAGGAGGGCGACGCCCAGGTTGGCCACGACGGTCTGGATCATGAGATCCCGCTGGCTCGTTTCAAAGACGATCTTCGGCTGGAAGCCGATCTTCTTGCAGTGCTGGATGATTTCATCGTGCAGGTTGAAGTCGTCGCGGTAGAGGACCAGCGATTCATTGGCCAGCTTCTTGAGAGGAATCGTCTTTTCCTTGGACAGGATGTTGTCCCGGTGGATGATGACGTTCATCGGGTCCTGGGTCAGGAAGAACGATTCAAAATCCTTTTCCTTCGGCTGCGTGCAGACGATGCCCAGGTCGATGAGGCCTTCCTGGACGCTGATTTCGACTTTCTTCGAGCCATGTTCGTAGAGGTCCAGTTCGATCTGCGGGTATTCCTGCTTGAAGGCGCCGAGGAGGTTGGCGAAGATGGGGGCGCCCGTGATCGGCGGCAGGCCGATGAGGACTGTCCCCTGTTCCAGCTTAAATTCATTTTCAAAGTCCGTCTTCAAGTGTTCGAACATGAAGACGACGCGCTTGGCGTGGGAGAGGAAGATCGTACCGGCATCGGTGAGTTCGACGGCCTTGGCATTGCGCATGAAGAGGACGACGCCCAATTCTTCTTCCAGGGCCTTGATGGTACGGCTGATGGCGGACTGGGAAATGTGCAGCGTCCGCGCCGCTTTGCTGAATGATTTCTTGTCGGCTACTTCGACAAAGTATTTAAGATGATGAAAATCCATACTAACACCTCCACTAATGGTGTACACCGAATCGGGCCTTTAATATACACTCGATTGGTATACGTTTACAAAATAGCACTGAATGATGCATAAACTAGCATCACATTCCTATTGAATTTAGCATTACTTAGGCATATAATTAACTTGTAAGAAAAAGTTACAAAGTCGTTCGGTTTGTGATGGTCAGCAAGCTTCAAAAGGCATGTTGGTGTGCAAATCTGTAATATCACTATAATAGTATTACAGATTGAGAATATTAGCAATACCTTTTTTGAATATTGTTGAACCTTCCCACTTTTCATTGCATTTTTTTCAAGGTAGGGACGTGTATGGACGATACGTGAACAAAAATCATCCATGGAACCTGGGTGATGGTGTCCGCGCCGCCCGTATGAGGATGCAACAGAACGTCTTTATAGCTTTCTTAAGCCTATCAGTATGGTGTTTCCATATTGAAAGTATACTTTTATTTAAGGAGCGTGTTTTATCTATGAGCAAATTTAAAACCATGGATGGTAACGAAGCAGCTGCATGGGTGTCCTATGCATTTACTGAAGTTGCCGCAATTTATCCGATCACGCCGTCTTCTCCTATGGCAGAACATGTCGATGATTGGGCAGCCGCTGGCATGAAAAACATCTTCGGCCACAAAGTCAACGTTGTTGAAATGCAGTCCGAAGCTGGCGCAGCTGGCGCATTCCACGGTTCTTTACAGGCTGGTGCTTTGACAACTACGTACACGGCATCTCAGGGCTTCCTCCTCATGATCCCGAACATGTACAAAGTTGCCGGTGAACTCCTCCCGGGCGTATTCCACGTAGCTGCTCGTGCTTTGGCTAACCATGCACTGAACATCTTCGGTGACCATCAGGACGTTATGTCTGCTCGTGCAACAGGCTGCTGTCTCTTGGCCGAATCCAATGTTCAGGAAGTCATGGATCTCGGTGGTGTCGCTCATTTGGCAGCAATCAAAGGTTCCCTGCCGTTCATCAACTTCTTCGATGGTTTCCGTACATCTCACGAAATTCAGAAAGTTGAAGTCATGGACTTCGAAAACTTCAAGAAACTCGTTGACTGGGACGCTATCGAAGCATTCCGCAAACGTGCCCTCAACCCGGATCATCCGGAAATCCGCGGCACTGCAGAAAACCCGGACGTATACTTCCAGCACACAGAAGCTTCCAACAAGTTCTATGACGCTATGCCGGATATCGTAGCTGACTACATGGACAAGATTTCTGAAATCACGGGCCGTACGTACAAACCGTTCAACTACTACGGTGCTCCGGATGCTGAATACGTTGTCGTATCCATGGGTTCTCTCTCCGACGTCGCTAAACAGACTGTCGAATACTTGCAGAGCCAGGGCGAAAAAGTCGGTGCCATCAACGTTCACCTCTATCGTCCGTTCTCCAACAAATACCTCCTCAACGTTCTTCCGAAAACAGTTAAGAAGATCGCTGTCATCGACCGTACGAAAGAACCGGGCTCCCTCGGCGAACCTCTCTACCTCGATATCGTTGGCTTCGTAACTGAAGAAAACCTCAACATCGACGTTATCGGCGGCCGTACAGGTATGGGCTCCAAAGACGTTCTTCCGGAAGACTTCCTCGCTGTCTTCAAAGAACTCAAGAAAGAACATCCGCTCAACGGCTTCACGCTGGCTATCAACGACGACGTTACCAACCTCAGCCTTCCGCGCGAACCGAAAATGCCGCTTGACACGACAGGCCTTACGTCCTGCAAATTCTGGGGCTTCGGTTCTGATGGTACTGTCGGCGCTAACAAATCCGCTATCAAGATCATCGGCGACCATACCGACATGTATGCTCAGGCATACTTCGCTTATGACTCCAAGAAATCCGGCGGCGTAACCATTTCTCACCTGCGTTTCGGTACTCGCCCGATCGATATGCCGTACCTCATCGACGCAGCTGACTACATCGCTTGCCATCGTCAGTCCTACATCAAACGTTTTGATGTCCTCCGCGGCATTAAAGACGGCGGCACATTCATGCTGAACTGCACCTGGACTGATGAAGAACTGGAAAAAGAACTTCCGGCTCGCATCAAACGTTCCATCGCTAAACATCATGTTAAATTCTACACCTTGAATGGTGACGCTATTGGCCAGAAACTCGGCCTCGGCACTCGTATCAACATGGTCATGCAGGCTGCATTCTTCGCACTTGCTAAGATCATTCCTATCGATGATGCCGTTAAATACTTGAAAGACTCCATCGTCAAGAGCTATGGCAAGAAAGGCCAGAAAGTCGTTGACATGAACAACGGCGCTGTTGATGCTGGTATCAAAGAATTCCATGAAGTTAACTATCCGGCTTCCTGGGCTGACGCTAAAGACGAAGTCGTCGAAGGCCGCCCGGCTACGAAGTACTTCACGGAAGTTGCAAAACCGATGCTCGAACAGGTTGGCGACGATCTTCCGGTTTCCGCATTTGCTGGCCGCGAAGATGGCACCATGCCTTCCGGCACTGCTAAATTCGAAAAAGCAGGCCCGGCTCTCCACGTTCCTTCCTGGGATGCTGAAAAATGTATCGGCTGCATGCAGTGCTCCTTCGTTTGCCCGCACGCAACCATCCGTCCGGTCCTCACGACTGACGAAGAACTCAAAGCTGCTCCGGCTGGCTTCCAGACGGCTGCTAAAGCTAAATCCGGCAAACAGTATCATGTTTCCATCATCGTTGACCAGCTCGACTGCCTCGAATGCGGTTCCTGCGTAAACGTCTGCCCGGTTCAGGCCCTCACGATGGTTCCGAACACCGACGCAGAACGTCAGAAGATGGATCTCTGGTACTATGGTACGGAACAGGTTGCTCCGAAAGCTAACCCGCAGAACAAGAAGACCGTCATCGGTTCTCAGTTCGAAACTCCGCTCCTCGAATTCTCCGGTGCATGCGCAGGCTGCGGTGAAACACCGTATGTCAAACTCATCACGCAGCTCTTCGGCGATCGCATGATGATTGCAAATGCTACTGGCTGCTCCTCCATTTGGGGTGCATCCGCTCCGGTTTCCCCGTACACCATGAACGCTGCTGGCCATGGCCCGGCTTGGGCAAACAGCCTCTTCGAAGATGCTGCTGAATTTGGTCTCGGCATGTTCCTCGGCGTAGACAAAGTCCGCAAAGACTTGGCTGAAAACCTCGACGCTGCTAAAGCCGTTGCTTCTCCGGAACTCCAGGCTGCACTCAGCGACTGGGCTGCTAACATGAACGAAGGCGAAGGCTCTCGTGAACGCGCTGACAAACTGACAGCTCTCCTCGAAAAAGAAGCTGCTGGCAAACCGGTTCTCGAAGACTTCCTCGCTAAGAAACAGTTCTTCGTTAAACGTAGCCAGTGGATCATCGGTGGTGACGGCTGGTCCTACGATATCGGTTACGGCGGTGTTGACCACGTCCTCGCTTCCGACCACGACGTCAACGTCCTCGTCCTCGATACTGAAGTTTACTCCAACACTGGCGGTCAGTCCTCTAAAGCTACCCCGACTGCAGCAATCGCTCAGTTCGCTGCTGCCGGCAAACGCACGAAGAAGAAGGACCTCGGCATGATGGCTATTTCCTACGGCTATGTATATGTAGCTCAGGTAGCTATGGGTGCTGATAAGAACCAGCTCATGAAAGCTATGACGGAAGCTGAAGCTTACCATGGCCCGTCCCTGGTTATCTGCTACGCTCCTTGCATTAACCACGGCATCCGTAAAGGCATGGGCAAGAGCCAGCTCGAAGAAAAACTCGCTGTCGAATGCGGTTACTGGGATCTCTTCCGTTACAACCCGGATCTCAAAGCTCAGGGCAAGAATCCGTTCAGCCTCGACTCCAAAGAACCGGATTACAGCAAATTCCAGGAATTCTTACAGGGTGAAGTTCGTTATGCTTCCCTTAAGAAAGGCTTCCCGGAAGAAGCAGACGCTCTCTATGCTAAGACAGAAGCAGACGCTAAAGCTCGTCGCGAATCCTATGTACGTTTACAGAAGGGTTTTGAAGACTAATTTGATTGCACTCGCTGCATGAGAATAGAAGAAAGGCCCCGCATGAAGGTTTCGACCCTCATGCGGGGTCTTTTTTATTGCCATCCTTTCTCCATAGGTATATAATAAAGCGTGTTTTTAAGAACCACTTAGAAAGGGGCCTTTCTGTATGTCATCTAAATTGGGTACGTTATGTATTGTCCTAACGGCCATAGCCTTTGGTACGATGGAAATTTCCTTGAAGATTGCCGGGACGGCGTTCACGCCTTTCCAGCTGACCTTTCTCCGGTTCCTCGTCGGCGGGCTGCTGCTCATGCCGCTGGCTATCCGCGATTTGAAGAAGCGCAGCATTCACCTTGATCGTTCCGATTGGGGGTATTTGGCTGTCCTCGGGCTGATCAACATCTGTTTCAGCATGATCCTCTTCCAAATCGGGGTCAACATGGCCAATGCCGGCCTGGCAGCCATTGTCTTCTCCAGTAATCCGATTTTTGTCATGATTTTCTCGTATTTCATTATTCACGAAGCCTTTACCCGCAAGAAGGCCATTACCCTGGTCTTGAGCCTTATCGGCCTGGTCATCGTCGCCAATCCCATGGCTATTATCCGCAGCGGCAATATCGGCTTGCTCGTATCACTGGCAGCTGCCGTTTCCTTTGCCCTTTACACGACGCTGGGGAAACTGCGTATTGAAAAACTGGGTGGCAATGTAGAAAATGCCTTCAGCTTTCTTATCGGCTGCGTCTTTCTGCTTTTCATCCTCTTGTTCCACGGCGATCCCATTGTGGCCGGTATTGATTCCCATACCGTATGGCCCCTGATTTACTGCTCCTTAGTCGTCACCGGTTTTGGCTACCTGTGCTTCATGAAAGCCATCGAACTGACCGGGCCGTCCAATGCATCCTTTGCCTTCTTCATTAAGCCGATCATCGCCTTGATTTTGTCGGCCATCATCTTGTCGGAACCGATTACGGTCAATGCCGTCGTCGGCTTGGCCCTGATCCTTCTGGGCTGCACCATGGCAGGGCCGATTGAACACCTGCTCTTCCGCCACCATGCTATCGGCGAAATCGAAGGCCGCGAAAACCATCCGGCTTGGATCAAGGAAGATACAGAAAGCCCCTTGGTCATTACGATTTCCCGTGAATACGGCAGCGGCGGCCGCAATATCGGCAAACTCGTCGCCCGTCAGCTCGGCATCCCGTATTACGATACGGAAATCCTCAATTTGACCCGCAAAGAGCATCCTCAGACCTTCGCTGCTTGGTGCAAAGACCGCAAGCGTCTCCTCGGGCCCTTGCTGACCAAGGTCTATGATGATTACATCCACTATGCATCGGGCTATGAATCGAAGCAGCAGGAAATGTTCCGCGATGAAGCGGAAGTCATCCAGGGCCTGACGGCTGGGAAATCCTGCGTCATCGTTGGCCGCCTGGCCAACTACATCCTGCGCAAACGGCCGAATACGTTCAACGTCTTCATTTCGTCCGACCCGGACTGGGCCATCCAGCGCATCATGCTCCGGGAACACGTCGATGCCGACAAGGCGCGGAAAATCCGCAACCACGTCAATCACGAACGGCGCGACCACTGCATGTACTGCACCGACTCCTATTGGGGCTATGGCGCCAACTACGACTTGAGCCTCAAGTCCAGTGACTACGGCGTCGTCAAGACCGCCGACCTCATCTTGCAGGCCGCTCAGCACCGCCTGACCATCTCCAAAGAGGACATCAACCCCGCAGCCGACCACAACGCCATCTCCACACCGGCGGCAGCGGCCGAATCGTGAGTTTATAGTAGGGGCTGTCGCACGAAGTTTTTTTCCATCATGCACCCTCCTTTAATATACATATGTGCTAAATGTTTGAGGCAATGGCTTTTAAAGTTTGTCCCATCCACATCAAACTTCAAACTTCAAACTCCAAAAAGCGCTGTCTTTATACGACAGCGCTTTTTTTATACTTCAAATTTAAACAAATCTTAAATTTTCTCAAAATTAACAAATAATGTCAAGTAACGATAGATTTAGTCTTTATTTTGAGAATAGAAAGTGATAAAATAGGAGATGACTTATTGATAGTGATTATTCTTGAGAATGTGTTGTGATAGCTATGGAGAAACGATGGCAATTCGGCCGTCCGGACAGCGGGCTCATACAGGCTTTGACCGAACAATTACATATCTCTCCGGTCTTAGCACAGGTACTGGCCAATCGCGGCATTGCCGATGCCGGCGAAGCCAGTCATTTTCTTCATGATACGTTGGCTGATATGGCTGATCCTTTCCAGATGAAAGGCATGGAGACTGCCGTCGTCAGATTGGAGCAGGCGATAACCGAAAAACAGCGCATCGTCATCTACGGTGACTATGACGTCGACGGCATTACGTCGACGTCTCTTGTTTATTCCGTCCTCCGCGACCTGGGTGCGTCGCCGCAGTTCTATATCCCTGAGAGGGAGAGCGAAGGCTACGGCCTTAACGAAGGGGCCTTGGACCAGCTGAGTCGGCAGACCGATCTGCTCATCACTGTCGACTGCGGCATTGCGTCGTATGACCTGGTCCGGCAGTTCTCACCGGGCCTGGATATGATCATTACGGATCATCACGAGCCGCCGGATCTGATTCCGCCGGCCCTGGCCGTCCTCAATCCCAAGCAGGACGGCTGCCCCTATCCCTTCAAGGAGCTGGCCGGAGCCGGCGTGGCCTACGTCCTCTGCCGGGCCTTGTGGCAGCATCACTGCCAGGAGGACCTGCCGGGCTATGCCGACCTGGCCGCCTTGGGGACCATTGCCGATCTGGTCCCCCTGACCGGCGAGAACCGCATCCTCGTCCGCTATGGCCTGGCGGCCATGAAAGAGGGGAAGCGGACGGGTCTCAAGGCCCTCCTCGACGCGTCGAATCTGAGCGGCAGGGACATCACGGCCGGCCGCATCGCCTTTACGGCGGCGCCGCGCCTCAATGCGGCCGGCCGTATCAGCCATGCCACGAAAGGCGTCGAACTGCTCCTGGAGACCGATGCGGCTAAGGCTGCGGCCGATGCGGCCGAACTGAGCCATCTCAACACAGAGCGCCAGGACATCGAGCACACCATTGCCCAGGAAGCCATCGCTCAGATCGAAGGGCAGGGGAGGGGACGCGACGGCGTCCTCATCGCCTATCACCAGGGCTGGCACGTCGGCGTCATCGGCATTGCCGCATCGCGCCTGGTGGAAACGTACTACCGGCCATCCCTGGTCATCACCGTCCGCGACGGCATCGGCAAGGGCTCGTGCCGCAGCATCAGCGGTTTCAATATGTACGAAGCCCTGCAGTATGCCCAGGACCTGCTCATCCAGTTCGGCGGCCACACCATGGCAGCAGGCTTTTCCGTCAAGGCCGAGAATATCGAGGTCCTGCGCCAGCGCCTGCTCGATTATGCCGCAGCCCACATGACGGCGGCTGATTACATCCCCTTGGTCCACATTGACAAGGAACTGGAACCGGCGGAGGTGACGCTGGACCTCATTGCCGAACTGGCCCGCCTGGAACCGTATGGCATGGGCAACAGCCGGCCCGTCTTTTCCCTGACCGGGGCGGTGGTAGAAGAAATCCGGCCCATCGGCCGGGAAAAGCAGCACGTCCGCCTCGTCGCCCGCGGAGCCGACAGGACGCGCCTTTCCGGCGTGGCCTGGTCCCAGGCCGGCCTGTGTGACGCCATCGTCGAAGGCGATGTCATCGACGTGGCCTTCCAGCTCGAACGGAACGACTTCAATGGCCTGTCGTCGCCGCAGCTGGTCATCCAGGACGTCCACCTGCCCCATCGCCATATCGTCCTCAATCGGGCGGTCATGGTCGATATCTACATGGCCCTCAAGAAGTGCATCCCCGACTGGGGCATGCCGGTCTGGCAGGTCCGCCGCCGTCTGGCTGCGGCCCAGGGGGACTGCTACGACGTCCACACCATTTATGCTGCCATCGTCGTCCTGCGGGAAATCGGCGTCCTCAAAGTGCGCCATGATGACGACGGCCCAGCTTATTATTTTCCTATCCTTGCGGGGAAAATGGATCTCCATGCGTCGCCGACGTATGAATTGTACTGCAAGGAGTAAGGAGGTCTTCATATTATGGAATTTAAAGATAAAGATGTCGAATTTAAACACCTCATCGATACGATACATTCGTATTTGCCTAAGGCCAAATGCGATGATGTGACCAAAGCCTACCAGCTGGCCGAAGAGGCCCATAAGGACCAGCGCCGCGTCAGCGGGGAGCCGTATATCCTGCATCCCCTGGCGGTGGCACAGATACTGGCAGATATGAAAATAGACACGACGACCATTACGGCGTCGCTCCTCCACGATGTCGTCGAAGATACGTCGTATACCCTGGACGACCTCAAGAAGATGTTCGGCAAGGAAGTGGCCTTCCTCGTCGACGGCGTCACCAAATTGAGCCGTCTCAATTACCGTACTAAAGAAGATCAGCAGCTCAACAGCATGCGCAAGATGTTCCTGGCCATGGCCAAGGACGTGCGCGTCGTCGTCATCAAGCTCGCCGACCGCCTGCACAACATGCGGACCCTGCGCTACATGCGCAGCGACAAGCAGAAGCGCATCGCCCAGGAAACGCTGGAAATCTTTGCGCCCCTGGCCCACCGCTTGGGGATCTTCAATATCAAATGGGAACTGGAAGATCTGTCCTTCCGCTATCTCGAACCGGATAAATACTATGACCTCGTCGACCAGATGAAGCAGAAGCGCCACGTCCGCGAAGAAATCGTCAACGAAGCCATCGACGTCCTCAAGAAGGCCCTCGACGAAGCCCATATCCATTGCGAAATCAACGGCCGGCCCAAGCATTTTTACAGCATTTATAAGAAGATGAAGAAAGATAACCGCGACTTGAGCCAGGTCTATGACCTTTTCGCCATCCGCGTCATCGTCGACGACGTCAAGGACTGTTACGGCGTCCTGGGCATCGTCCACAGCCTGTGGAAGCCCTTGCCGTACCGCTTCAAGGACTACATCGCCATGCCCAAGCCCAATAACTATCAGTCCCTGCACACGACGGTCATCGGGACGCGGGGGCAGCCCGTCGAGATCCAGATCCGCACCTGGGAAATGCACCGCATCGCCGAATACGGCGTCGCCGCCCACTGGCGGTATAAAGAAGGAAACCAGACGGCCAATAAGGACGCTTTCGATGAAAAGATGGGCTGGCTGCGCAACCTCCTGGAATGGCAGGATACGAGCAATCCCAAGGAATTTGTCAATGCCCTCAAGCTCGATGCTTTTTCCGACGAAGTCTTCGTTTTTTCGCCGCGGGGCGACGTCATCGACCTGCCCCAGGGGGCTATTCCCATCGACTTCGCCTACCGCATCCATACCGACGTCGGCCACCGCTGCGTCGGCGCCAAGATCAACGGCAAGATCGTCCCCTTGGATTATAAATTGAAGAACGGCGACATCGTCGAAATCATTACGTCCAAAGTGGGCAAGCCCAGCCTGGACTGGCTGAACATCGTCGGCAGCTCCGAAAGCCGCTCGAAGATCCGCAGCTGGTTCAAGAAGGAAAACCGCGAAGAAAACATCGCCAAAGGCCTGGATGCGCTGGAACGGGAATGTAAGCGCCTGGGCCATGACTGGAAAGCCCTCAACGTCGGCGGCCGCCTGGGCCGCGTGGCCAAGCAGATGAATGCCGGCTCCGAAGACGACCTGGTCGCCGCTGTTTCCTTATTTCCTATGTAATATACCAATTCTCCCAATTTAGTTCCCTTTGCTACAGGGGCTTGAACAGATGGTATAATTTCTGTTTTAGTCGTCAATTCAGCTTTTGAACCCTTATTGGCAAGAGTTGTAAATTCTCTTTGTACTACGGCTTTTACGGTGTCTTTTTCTCCTTTATAAATAGGCACATCAGTTATTTCTTCTCCAACTTTTTTACCATGTATTAGTTTATAATTAGCAAAACCGAAGTCTAAAAGCTGTATAGCCTCTCTAAATCTTAATTTAGGGTCTGGTGCTGCCATAATAACGGCTATAAGCTCCATACCGTCTTTTTTAGCCGTTGCAGACAGACAGTAAAGAGCTTTTCCAGTTGAGCCGGTTTTAAGCCCTGTAGCGTTGTTATACCACTTTAAAAGTTTGTTTGTGTTTGTAAGTCCAAATTCAGTTGTACCTTTTTTTGTTGTATGTGTGATTGTGTCTTGCCATGTTGTAGTGTATTTTGTTACTTCGGGATACTTTGTAATAAGCTCCCTACTCATTATGGCAATATCCTTTGCACTTAAAAGATGGTTGTCAGTATCAAGACCACAGGCATTTTCAAAATGAGCAGTTTTCATACCTAGAGATTTTGCCTTTTGGTTCATTAATTCAACAAAAGCGTCTTCACTACCTCCAATAAATTCAGCCATAGCAACGGCTGCATCATTAGCTGACGCAATAGCTATAGATTTTGTAAGAACTTCTACAGTTTGTACTTCATTTGGCTCAAGAAAAATTTGAGAACCACCCATACTAGCAGCATGCTCAGATATAGTGACATTATCTGTCCACTTAATTTTTCCATTATGTACGGCATCATATATTAAAAGTAATGTCATTACCTTTGTAACGCTGGCAGGAGGAAGTGCTGTGTCAGAGTTTTGCTGTGATAATATTTTACCAGTAGATGCCTCCATAAGCAGAGAGGCTTTTGCATCTATATCTGGAGCTGTGGCAGAAAAAGCTGTTGAATTAAGTGTAAGTACAAGTAACAGAGTTGTTGCTATAATTTTTTTTAACAATATAAAAACCTCCTTTTAATGTATTAGATGTTAAACAGGCTAATTTTATGATTAAAAAATGAAAGGGCTTGGTAATTTCCGTATAAAATATAAATAAAGTTGTTAAAAAACAGGGGCAAAAAGAATTTATTTGAAATTGTTTCATTTTCTGATAAAAAATAAAATATATTACAAAATTGTTATAAATTTAGGAAAATAAGGGAAAGCATATTACATATTAAAGTCAAAATTGATAAGAGGTTGTATTGTAGGTGTAACATAAGTGTAATGTTGGTTGTGATTATAGACAATTTACCTTTGGGTTATGTAAATGAAAATTATTAATAATTAACAAAATTATTGTATGGAAAATAAATATTACTAAAGTATTACTTGTTTTTTAAGAAATGTTAAAATCCCTGTGTAAGTAAAAAAAGGTGTGATATACTGTATTTAGGCTGTTTTTGGTGCTTTTGAAATGGGATTTTAAAAGTAGAAAAATGTCGAAAATTCAGCATAATTACTATATTCCTGAAGTAAATGTTAATAAATTTACACTTGTAATTTTGCCCGAAATGTATTATTATATTATGTAAGTGGTTGAAAGTGGTGGAAAGTGGTTTTACATAACCAGAGAGTGGTGTTGTTATGTTTATAGGGGAATATAATCATAATATTGACTCAAAGGGCAGAGTTATTTTGCCAGCTAAATTCCGTGATATTCTTGGTGATTGTTTTTATATCACTAAAGGAAATGACGGATGTTTGTTTGTTTACACTACTGAAGGTTGGGAAAAACTGCAAGAAAAGCTGTCTAAACTGCCACTAACAAATCCTAATGCCAGAAGAATAGTGCGTTATTATACTTCTGGTGCTATGGAATGTGTGCCAGATAATAATGGCAGAATTACATTATCCCAAACTTTGAGAGAGTTTGCAGGATTGGAAAAAGAAATAGTTTCTATCGGGTGCAACGATAGAGCTGAAATATGGAGCAGGGAAAAATGGAAAGAATACAATTCCGACCCTGTTGATGAAAGCCTGTTTGAGGATATGGCTGAATTTGGATTATAAGGATTTGAGAAAATGAATTTTGAACATGTTTCTGTACTTCTTAACGAATGTATAGAGGGACTTAATATAAAATCTGATGGTGTGTATGTTGATTGCACACTAGGTGGAGGGGGACATTCCTCTCAAATAGTTAAAAGACTTTCTGACAAGGGTATGCTTATTGGCATAGACCAGGATAGTAATGCTATTGCAGCAGCGTCAGAAAGATTAAAGGATTATACAAATGTAAAGTATGTTCACGACAATTTCTCAAATATTGAAAATATAATTGAAAGTCTTGATTTAGGTCAAGAAAGTGTTGACGGCTTTTTATTAGACTTAGGTGTGTCTTCACATCAGTTAGATGAGGCAGAAAGAGGTTTTTCATATAATCACGATGCACCTCTTGATATGAGAATGGATATTCGTAGTCCATTGTCTGCTTATAAGGTTGTCAACGAGTATTCTATGGACGAGCTTAACCGTATTATAAGGGAGTACGGGGAAGAAAGATGGGCAAAGAGAATAGCTCAGTTTATTGTTCAGGAAAGAGAAATTAAGCCTATTGAAACTACTTTTGAATTGGTTTCAGTTATTAAAAAGGCTGTGCCAAAAGGTGCGAGAGCTGACGGACCACATCCGGCAAAGCGTACTTTTCAGGCAATCAGAATAGAAGTAAATAATGAATTGGGAATATTAGAAGATACCATTAACAGTATGGTAGATATATTAAAGTCTGGTGGAAGAATATGTATTATTACTTTCCACTCTCTTGAAGACAGAATAGTAAAAAATGTCTTTAGAAATTTGGAAAATCCTTGTACTTGCCCAAGAGATTTCCCTATTTGCGTGTGTGGCAAAAAGCCTAAAGTAAAAGTCATTACAAGAAAGCCTATTGCTCCGTCTAAAGAGGAGTTAGAGGTAAATCATCGTTCAAGAAGTGCAAAACTTCGTATTGTAGAAAAATTATAATGAGAAAAAAGAAAGGAGGGATAAGTATGAGGAATAATGGCAGAAATACAGTAAAGACAAGACCTGCCACAAGAAATACTTATTCTTCACGAAATTCCTCCTCAACAAGATATGGCAGAAATACATATTCCAGCTCCAGAAATTATGGAAGTAGAAATTATCCTAACTATGGAATGAATAATACTGAAAGAGGATATTACAGCAGTAATAGATATAACTATACATCTGAAGCACTTGATTATGCAACAGATGCAGGAGTATCTGCTCCTCGTAAGCCTAAGAGAAGAATTGTTTTTGCTAGAGCTAGGGAGGTAGCTCCTTTAAGTCTTGTTAAGACTTACGGAACTATTGCATTGTTGTTTACTATGGCTTTGGTCAACTTAATTGTTTTTGCATCTAATAGTACAAAGAGAGATAGTATAGTTGGTATGCAGGAACAGGTGGCAACGCTACAGGAAGAAAATATGTTTTTGGAAAACAGTATTGAAGAAAGTCTTGATTTGAAAAAAATCGAAAATGAGGCTGTAAAACTGGGATTACAAAAACCGGCAGAATATCAGATTATGCACATTAAAGTGCCAAAAGAAAGCTATACGGTTCAGTATAGCCAAAGTAATGCTAACGAAAGTTATTTAAGTAAAGTTTGGTCTAAGATACAGAGAATTTTTGAGGGTTGATAATTATGGCTAATAAAATTAATAATTCAAGACCAAAGGCAAAAGCACATACTACAAAGCCTACCAATGTTACAGGTAGGCTTTTGTGTATGCTTTTGGTTTTTGTTATACTTCTTTCATATGTAGGTCTTTATAGAGTTTTTGCTATTAAGGCTGACGGAAAAGATTATGAAAAATCTGCTATTTACAATCAGGTAAATAGAATACAGGACAAAATTGTAAGTCCTAACAGAGGGGATATTGTAGATAGAAATGGCGAACCTCTTGCTGTAGGCGAAACTGTATTTAACATTATACTTGATGTGCGTCTTATGGTGGAACAGAAACAGGACAAGCAAGAAGAAACAATTAACAACATAAATAAGATTGTTGGTATTCCTGTTGAAACAATAAGAAGTTATGTAGCCCTTGATGCAAATAAAAAACCGGCTAAGGATACACACTACTTCATACTTGCTAAGAAAGTTCCTATTAGTGTAGGTAGAAAAATAAATGACCTTAACTGTAACTGGCTTTATGCTGAACAGGATACAAAGAGAAGTTATCCACATGGTACTCTTGCAGCACAGGTAATTGGCTTTACAAGAGGCGAGGCGTCTTGGGGTATTGAGTCTGTTTACAATGATGATATGACAGGTATTCCAGGTAGAACATTTAGAACTTATGAAAGAAACGGTTCTATTGTTACCCAGAGAGAAAACCCTGTTAAGGGTAACAAGTTGGTAACAACTCTTGATGCAAACATACAGCAGTTTGCAGAAGATGTATGTAAAACTGCCTACGATGCCTATGACCCAGAATATACAGATTCTATAGTAATGAATCCAAAAACTGGCGAAATATATGCTATGGCACAGTATCCTAGCTTTGACTTAAATGACCCAATGAAACTTACTGATTTAGGTAAAACTAATATTTCATCTACTTGGGATAAAATGACCGACAAGCAGAAAAACGATTTGGCAAACAAGGCATGGAAAAACTTTGCTATTACAGATACCTTTGAACCAGGTTCTATTTATAAGCCTATTGTAGTGGCTATGGCTCTTGAAGAAGGCGTAATAAAGTCTACAGATTCTTTCTACTGCGGTGGTGTTAAGAAGATTGCAGACTATGAAATCCATTGTCACAACAGAAATGGTCATGGTACATTAAGTCTTACTGGTGTTCTTGCTCAATCTTGTAACATTGGTATGATGGAAATTATTACAAAGTTAGGTGCAGAAAAGTATTTACAGTATCAGCACGATTTTGGTTTTGGTGAAAAGACAGGTATAGATTTACCTAACGAGGCAAGTGCTTCTAATCTTTTATACTCTTTATCAAATCTTCATTCAGCTGAAATGGCAACAAGTTCTTTCGGTCAGGGCTTTAACTGTACCCCTATTCAGGCTATTACAGCATTTTCATCTATCATAAATGGTGGTAAACTTATGCGACCATATGTTGTATCACAGGTAGTTGATAATGACGGTAATATTGTTAAGGAAAATTCTCCACAGGTTGTAAGGTCAGTTGTTTCAAAGGAAACTTCAGATTTCGTAAGAACAGCTATGGAAGATGTATTTACAGAGGGTACTGGTAAAAAGGCTGCTATACAGGGTTACGCTTTTGGTGGTAAAACTGGTACAGCACAGCAGGGCGATAGAAGTAAGCAGAAGTACACACTTTCATTTATTGCTTATCACTCTATTGAAGACCCTAATATAATTTGTCTTACACTTATTCATAAACCAGCTAATTATAGTGATGTGGGTGGTGCAGCTACTCCTGTTCCTATGATGAAAACTCTTTTAGAGAAGATTATAAATTATGAGGCTATTCCACCAGATAATGATGGAAAATCTGGTATAGCTAAAGTTGATACAGCACAGAATTATACTGTTAAGGATTATACAAAATCTAACCTTAAATCAACTATTGAAACTCTTATTGATGAGGGTATTGACTTTGAGGTTATTGGTTCTGGTGATACTATTGCAAAGCAATCTCCAGCAGGAGGTACACAGCTTAAAGCTAAACCAAGTAAATTGTTGTTAAGCCTTTCAAATAGTGGAAAAACAACTCTTGTGCCAGTTCCTGATGTTACGGGACTTAGTGCAAGTGATGCTAAGCGTATGTTGGAATCATCTGGATTTAAGTGTAGTGTAGCTGACGATAGCAATTCTAATTCAGATGAAAAGGAAACTTATGCTATTGAAACAACTACTCATGACCCACTTGAAGATGTTGAAACTACTACAGAAGAAAAGTCAGATACAGACACAAGTAAGTCTGACAAGACAAAGACCACTACATCTACAGGTAATCAGGTTTATGTACAGATGCCATCGGCAAATGTAAAGGTAGAAAGTGGAACTACTGTAAGAGTTCGAATTAAATAATTCTGAAATTCCTCGTTTAATTACGAGGAATTTTTTTATAATAGTGAATCGGAAAGATAAATCCGATGGCTTGATATATCAAGCCACAAATTAATAAAGTTAATTTGTTCTGAATAAAATTAGTTGATTAGTCAACTAATTTGTGGTAAAATGTTTTCGAAAATAGGAGGGGATTATGGAAAATAACAGAATAGGCAAATTGACGGCTGTAATACATAGAAAATCTCAATCTTTTTACACTAAAGAATTAAAAATCTACAATATTACATCGTCAGAATATCCAGTTATATTTAAACTAAGTTGTGGCGATGGTATAACTCAAGATGAAATAGTAAATGACCTTGGTATTGATAAGGGTGCAGTAGCCAGAATTATAAAATCTCTTATAGATAAGGGATTAATTGAGAAAAATAAAGATGAAGTAGATAAAAGGTGTAACAGAGTTTTTTTAACAGAAAAGGGAAAACAGGCTATTGAACCAATTAAAAAATCTATAGAAAAATGGAACGGTATAGTTACGAAAAATATGTCTGATAAAGAGGAAAAAGAGCTTAAAAGACTTTTATTAATGGCTATTGAAAATATAAAGGAGGAAATATGAATACAACAGAAGAAAAACAAATGAAAAATCCCTTAGGCTATAAATCAGAAAAGGGATTGCTTTTTCAATTTGCAGTCCCCAGTATTATAGCTATGCTTGTAGGTTCTCTTTACAATATAGTTGACCAGTTTTTCATTGGTCATAGTGTTGGAGAGTTGGGTAATGCAGCTACAAATATTTCATTCCCCTTGTCTATATCCTGTGTTGCTATTGCACTTTTGTTTGGCATAGGTGGAGCATCAGCTTTTAATATTTCTATGGGGGCAGGAGAAAAGAAAAAAGCTGTTTACTATTTGGGTAATTCAGCTGTTATGCTTTTTAGCTGTGGCATTGTTTTATGTGTAATTACATTAATGTTTCTTGAACCTTTATTGCATTTCTTTGGTTCGCCGAATAATGTTTTAGATTATGCAAAAACTTATACAGGTATTATTGCCTTTGGTTTTCCATTTCTTATATTGACAACTGGTGGAGGGCATTTAATTCGTGCAGACGGTAGACCAAAAGTAAGTATGATTTGCAATTTAACTGGTGCAATTATAAATACATTTTTAGATGCTCTTTTTGTTTTTGGACTTAATATGGGAATGAGAGGGGCAGCTCTTGCAACAATTATAGGTCAGATATTGTCAGCTATAATGGTAATATGGTGTTTAAGCCATTGTAAAACAGTAGTAGTTGGCAAGGAACATTTAAGAGTTAGTAAAAAGATAATTTCTAGGATAATTTCTCTTGGAACTGCTCCTTTCAGTAACCAGTTGGCTATGATGGTTGTACAAATAGTTATGAATAAGTCTTTAAAATACTATGGTTCAATTTCTGTTTATGGAGAGGCTGTTCCTATTGCTTGTGCAGGTATTATAACAAAGGTAAATCAGGTGTTTATGTCCTTTGTTATTGGTATATCACAAGGACTTCAGCCTATAACCAGTTTCAATTATGGTGCAAAAAAGTATAAAAGGGTTAAAACAGCCTATACATTTGCTATAAAATGTGGCTTTGCATTGGCTATTGTGGCATTTTTGCTTTTCCAGTTAGTACCTCGCCAGATTATATCTATTTTTGGAAATGGTTCAGAGGAATACTATACATTTGCAATTAATTATTTCCATATATTCTTGTTCTTTACTTTTATAAACTTTATGCAACCAATAACTTCAAATTTCTTTACATCAATAGGTAAACCAAAGATAGGTACATTCCTATCTCTTACAAGACAGATTATATTCCTTTTGCCTTTGCTTATAGTAATTCCGTTGTTTATAGGTATAGACGGTGTAATGTATTCAGGACCTATTGCTGATTTCTTTGCAGGAGTAATTTGTGCCATTATGGTAGTGAAAGAATTTAGAAAGGATATTTATTTGGAAAGTAGATAAGTAAAAAAATAAGGCGTGGATTAATTTCCACGCCTTATCTATTAAGGAGAATTTATTAAAACCAAGACATTTTAGATAGTCCTGACTTCTTACTTACTATTTGCAACCAACTTATTGCCGTCATAATCTACAACGATTGTAGTATCTGGGGCAAGGTCTTCTGCAATTATCATTCTACCAACAAGTGTTTCAATATGGCTCTGTATAAATCTCTTTAAAGGTCTTGCACCGTAAACAGGGTCATAACCGCTGTCTATAATGAAGTCCTTAGCACTAGGAGTTACCTCAAGTTTAAGTTGCTTGTCGGCAAGTCTATTTTCGAGAGAGTGGAGCATAAGGTCAACAATGCTAGTAATTTCAGTTTTAGCTAATGGTTTGTAGAATACAATTTCATCAATTCTGTTAAGGAATTCAGGTCTAAACTGTGATTTAAGTAAGTTATTAACCTGTTCTCTGGCTTCTTCGCTAATAGTGTTGTCTGGCTGAATACCGTCAAGTATAAAGCTAGAACCTAAGTTAGAAGTAAGGATAATAATTGTATTCTTAAAGTCTACAGTTCTACCCTGTGAGTCTGTAATTCTACCGTCATCAAGTACCTGTAAAAGTATATTGAAAACATCTGGGTGAGCCTTTTCAATTTCATCAAAGAGGACTACTGAATATGGTTTTCTTCTTACAGCCTCTGTAAGCTGACCGCCTTCTTCATAACCTACATATCCTGGAGGAGCTCCCACAAGACGGCTCACAGAATATTTCTCCATATATTCACTCATATCAATTCTGACAATGTTTCGTTCATCATCAAAAAGTGCCTCAGCAAGGGCTTTTGCAAGCTCTGTTTTACCTACACCAGTAGGACCTAAGAACAAGAATGAACCTATTGGTCTGTTAGGGTCCTGTATACCAGCTCTTGAACGAATAATGGCATCAGTAACAGTCTGAACTGCCTCGTCCTGACCAATAACTCTCTTGTGGAGAATTTTATCAAGGTCAAGAAGTTTCTTTCTTTCGCTTTCCATAAGCTTAGAAACAGGGATACCAGTCCAACGACCAACAATCATAGCGATTTCTTCTTCTGTAACTTTTGTACGAAGAAGCTTGTTGTCCTTGTCTTCGGCTGATTCATTAGCATTTTCAAGCTGTGCCTTTAACTTAGGTAATTCTTCATACATAAGTTTACTAGCTTTTGCGTAGTCAGAATTTCTCTGAGCAATTTCTATTTGATGATTAATGTCATCAATCTTCTGCTTAATTTCAGAAACGCTGTCAATGTCTTTCTTTTCGTTTTCCCATTTAGCTTTTAAAGCATTAAATTCTTCACGATGTTCAGAAAGTTCCTTGCGGATTTTTTCAAGTCTTTCCTTAGAAAGTTTGTCGTCTTCTTTTTTAAGTGCCATTTCCTCAATTTGGAGCTGCATAATCTTACGATTAATTTCGTCCAATTCAGTTGGCATAGAATTCATTTCTGTCTTTATAGTAGCACAAGCCTCATCAATAAGGTCAATAGCCTTATCTGGAAGAAATCTGTCAGTAATATATCTGTCAGAAAGTGTAGCAGCTGCTATAATGGCATTATCTTGAATAGTTACATTGTGGTAAAGTTCGTATCTTTCCTTTAAGCCTCTTAAAATAGTAATTGTATCCTCAACTGTAGGCTCATTTACCATAACAGGCTGGAAACGCCTTTCAAGGGCTGCATCTTTTTCAATGTACTGTCTGTATTCATTAAGTGTTGTAGCACCAATACAATGGAGCTCGCCTCTTGCAAGCATAGGCTTTAACAAGTTGCCGGCGTCCATGGCACCCTGACCTTTACCGGCACCTACAATAGTGTGCAACTCATCAATAAACATGATAATCTTGCCGTCTGATTTCTTAATTTCCTGAAGAACGGCTTTTAATCTTTCTTCAAACTCGCCTTGGTACTTAGCACCAGCAATTAATGCACCCATATCAAGTGAGAAAATTCTTCTGTCCTTTAAGTTGTCTGGTACATCGCCTTTTACAATTCTCATTGCAAGACCTTCAACAATAGCTGTTTTACCAACACCAGGTTCACCAATAAGAACAGGGTTGTTTTTAGTTTTTCTTGAAAGTATTCTGATTACATTTCTAATTTCTGTATCTCTACCAATAACAGGGTCAAGTTTGCCTTTTTCAGCTTGAGAAACAAGGTCTTGACCGTATTTTGTAAGAGCTTCATAAGTTGATTCTGGTCTGTCTGTTGTCACTCTAGTATTACCTCTAATCTCTTTCATAGCCTTTAAAAACTCTGGCTTTCTGATATTGTGTTTCTTTAATATTCCACTTACTTTTGTATCAGGACTTTCGATAATAGCCTGAATAATGTGTTCTGTACTTACATATTCATCTTTCATAGAAGATGCGATACTTTCAGCCTTTGCAAGAATTGTGTTTACATCAGCTGAAATATATATTTTTCCTTGTTCTACACCTGAACCAGTAACGCCAGGGAGAGAAGAAACTGCCTGTTTTACATCAAAAGCAAGCTGATTTACATCAACACCCATTTTTCTGAATATTTCTGCACCAATGCCACCGTCTTGAGCAATTACTGCATATAAAAGATGACATTCTTCTATTTGGGTGTTGTTATGCTCTGCAGCAAGACTTTGGGCAAGCTGTAAAGCCTCTAATGATTTTTGTGTAAATTTCTCTAAATTCATAAACAAACCCCCTAAATAATATAGTCTGCTTTTTCAAGGTTTTTAAGATACATTTTTTCGGCTTTCGTCGAATCATTTGTATCAAAATAAAATTTCATTACACTATCAAAGTTTTCGATATATGCTGTTATTAAACTGCCAATAGTGTTTTCATCATATTGGTCAGTTGGCAGATATAACTCACGAATATATTTACCCTTGGAAATTGTAAATGATAATTCACAAGGCATTTTTCCGTCAAGGTATTTAAGTTCTATGGCACTCCATACATTAAGGAACTTATCCAATTCCTCTAAAAGGGTGGAGTTCTGAGTTCGCATTGTCACTCTCAATTCGCCTTTTTTGTTACTTCCACCTTTGTTAAGAACTACTTGATACTTAACACTAGGGTTATATTTGTATTTAAAAGGGCTTTTAATGTTAAGGGAGGAATCTCCCGTATTCATTAAAATCTGAAACAGTTCTGTGGAATCAAGGCTCTTTTCTACATAGCCTAAAATATTCCTTATTCTCTGTTCAGGAGTTGTGTATGACACTCTTTCTGCCAATATCCTATTAATCATACTAGACCTGTTCGTACCATTTTGGTAAGCTAGTCGGTCTATCGCTTCAACAACAGCATCATTGAGAACTATGCTGTATACACTATTTGCCATACCTTCACCTCCGTTTGTAAATACATTGTACCACCATAAATATAATTTGTCAATAGTTTTATATAAATATTTTTACAAAGTTTGAAAACTTTTTTCATATTAATTGCTTTTAAGGTGGTTAATATGTTATAATAATGGGCAAGTATGTATAGAGAAATTTAGTAAGGAGAATATATATGAGTTCTGATAGACAATCGAGAATTAGAAACTTTAGTATTGTAGCCCATATTGACCATGGTAAGTCTACATTAGCTGATAGACTTATACAGCGTTCTGGTCTTTTGACAGAGAGAGAAATGCAGGCACAGGTTCTTGATAATATGGACCTTGAAAGAGAAAGAGGTATTACAATTAAGGCACAGGCTGTTCGTCTTATTTATAAGGCAGAAGATGGACAGGAATATACACTTAACTTAATTGATACTCCAGGCCATGTTGACTTTAATTACGAGGTATCAAGAAGTTTGGCTGCTTGTGATGGTGCTATACTTGTAGTAGATGCTGCTCAGGGTGTAGAGGCACAGACTTTGGCAAATGTTTATCTTGCTTTAGATAATGACCTTGAAGTAGTTCCAGTTATTAACAAAATTGATTTACCTAGTGCTGACCCAGATAGAGTAAAGGCTGAAATTGAAGATGTTATTGGTCTTGATGCAGAAGATGCACCTCTTATTTCAGCAAAGGCTGATATTAATATTGACCAGGTATTTAAAAAGATTATTGAAGATATTCCTGCTCCAGAGGGCGATGAAAATGCTCCTTTAAAGGCACTTATTTTCGATAGCTTTTATGATAGCTATAAGGGTGTTATAGTATTTATGCGTGTCTTTGACGGTACTGTAAAGAAGGGCGATAGAGTTCGCTTTATGGCAACTAACAAGGAATTTGATGTTGTTGAAGTTGGTGCTTTTGGTGCAGGTCAGTTTATTCCTACTGAAAAATTACAGGCTGGCGATGTAGGTTACTTAACAGCAAGTATCAAAAATGTAAGAGATACTCATACTGGTGATACTGTAACTCTTGCAAATAATCCTGTTAAAGAGGCTTTACCTGGTTATAAGAAAGTAAATTCAATGGTTTACTGTGGTATATTCCCAGCAGACGGTTCAAGATATCAGGATTTAAGAGATGCTCTTGAAAAATTACAGTTAAATGATGCAGCTCTTAACTTTGAGGCAGAAACTTCTGTAGCCTTAGGTTTTGGTTTCCGTTGTGGTTTCTTAGGCTTATTACATTTAGAAATTATTCAGGAAAGATTGGAAAGAGAATATAACCTTGATTTGGTTACAACTGCTCCATCTGTTATTTATAAGGTTTATTTAACAGACGGTACTCATTTCGACTTATCTAATCCTAGTGATTTACCAGACCCAAGTACAATCGTTAAAATGGAAGAACCTATTGTAAAGGCTGAAATTATACTTCCAACAGAGTACATTGGTACAATTATGGAACTTTGCCAGCAAAGACGAGGCGAATATTTAGGTATGGAATATATTGAATCTACAAGAGCCGTACTTAATTATAAATTACCATTAAATGAAATTATATACGATTTCTTTGATGTTCTTAAATCTCGTTCAAGAGGTTACGCAAGTTTTGACTATGAATTAATCGGATACAGAGAAAGTAAACTTGTTAAACTTGATATGCTTGTAAATAGAGAAGTTGTAGATGCCCTTAGCTTTATTGTTCACGAAGATAGTGCAGCAGAAAAGGGTAGAAAAATGGCTGAAAAGTTAAAGAAAGAAATTCCAAGACACCAGTTTGAAATTCCTATTCAGGCAGCTATTGGTAATAAGGTAATTGCAAGAGAAACTATTTCAGCATATAGAAAAGATGTACTTGCTAAGTGTTACGGTGGCGATATTTCTCGTAAAAAGAAACTTCTTGAAAAGCAGAAAGAAGGTAAAAAGAGAATGCGTCAGGTTGGTAGCGTGGAAGTTCCACAGGCAGCATTTATGTCCGTTCTCAAACTTGATGATGAATAATAAAATAGCATTATATATACACATACCTTTTTGCGTAAGCAAGTGTAAATACTGTGATTTCCTTAGTTTCCCCAATATGGAATGTAGACAGGAATATATTGACTCTCTTGTCAGAGAAATAAAGGCTTTTGAAACTGACAATGTTGTAAAAAGTGTCTTTATTGGTGGAGGTACACCGTCAGTTATTGAAAGTAGTTTAATAGGGCAGATTTTTACTGCCCTTGAAAAGTTTACTTTTGATAAAAATTGTGAAATAACAATAGAGGCAAACCCAGGCACATTGACAGAAGAAAAATTAAAGGATTATAAGTCCTTTGGTATTAACAGAATAAGTATTGGTTTACAGGCTTGGCAAAATCATCACTTGAAAAAACTAGGCAGAATTCATACCGTTGAGGAGTTTTTACATTCCTATACTATGGCTAGAAAAGCAGGCTTTGACAATATAAATGTGGATTTGATGTTTGACTTGCCAGACCAAACTTTTGAGGAATGGAAAGAGAGTCTTGAAAATGTATGTGCTTTAGAACCTCAGCATATTTCAGCTTACAGTCTTATTATTGAAGAGGGTACGCCTTTTTACGATATGGACTTAAACTTGCCTAATGAAATACAGGATAGGGAAATGTACCATTTTGCACAGGATTTTCTCAAGGAAAAAGGTTTTCATCAATATGAGATTTCCAACTTTGCAAAAGAGGAAAAAGAGTCAGTTCATAACAATGTGTATTGGATAAGGGGAGATTATAAGGGCTTTGGGCTTGGTGCATCAAGCCTTGTAAATAACCATCGACTTAAAAATACTGAAAATATGAATGACTATATTGCTGGTACTTATGTAGTGGAAGACGAGGAACTTACAAAAGAGGATATTTATTCTGAATTTATGTTTTTAGGTCTTAGAAGAAATGAGGGTATTAATGTAAAGAGTTTCAAAAAACTTTATGGCGATGACATATATGATATTTACGGAGAAGCAATAAATACCCATATTTCAGACGGTCTATTGGAAAAGTGTGGAGATAATATAAGACTTACAAGAAAAGGTTTAGATTTGGCAAATACAGTTTTTGTGGATTTTGTGTAGAGTAAATGGCAGTCTTATGGCTGTCATTTTTTCATAGTGAAATTAAGTGCAATAAGTTTATTAATATTAAGAAAATGAGGGGTTAAAATGAAAGTTTTCGTACAATGTGATAAAAATGGGCTACCTTTAGATTATGATTTTTTTAATGCTTACGCAGGCTTTAAGGAAATGGGGTTTGAAATAGTATTTTTTCATAATTATGAACAATTAAAAGTATCAGAGAAAAATGATGTAATAGTTGCTTTTTTTGGACCAGTTAAAACTAGATTGCATGATTTTGGAATAGAAGTACCGAATATTGATTATCCTAAAAGTATAAGAAAATATTTTGGTAGAAAAATATGGAAATCTACAATAGATACTATTAATTCAAATCCAGAATTATGGAATGTATTTGTAAAGCCTATAAATAATAAAACCTTTAATGGCAGAATTGTTAGACAGGCAAAAGACCTTATTGGTTGTGGAATGTGTGGGATAGACCAAAAAGTTTATGTAAGCGAAATAGTAAATTTTGTATCTGAATATAGAGTGTTTGTAAGATATGGTAAAGTGTTAGATGTCAGACACTATAAGGGAGATTGGAGAGTATATCCGGATTATAAGGTTATTGAAAGCTGTGTAAATGATTTTAAAGATGCACCTAAAGCCTATGCCATAGATTTTGGAGTGATAGATGACGGAAAAACTTTGGTTGTTGAAGTAAATGCCTCTTGTTGTATAGGTTCATATGGCTTAGATGTAATAAAGTATGCAAAATTCAGAAGTGCTAGATGGGCAGAATTGACCAATACTGAAGATGAATGTGCTTTTGATTTATAAAGTAGAAAATAAATTATATTTTTAAGACAGGCTTAAAGGGTCTGTCTTTTTTGTTATTATCACAACTCTTTCATAATATAATATATAAAGAAATACAGGTGATATTATGGAGAGAGTGACCTTAAAATCAAGGCGTAGATTAGCATTTATGCTTTTTGTATTTGAATTTTTGCTTTTATGCCTTATTTTTAGAATTTTTTACATACAATATTTTAAAGGACCTTTTTATCAGAAATTGGCTTTTGAACAACAGACAAGGGACAGACTTATTTCTCCAGTCAGAGGTCAAATATTAGATAGAAACAATACGCCTATTGCAACGTCTAAAAGTGTTTCTGCTATAAGTGTTATTCACGCACAGGTTAAAGAGCCTGAAAAGGTTGCTAAAATACTTTCTGAAAAATTGGATTTAGATTATACAGAAACTCTTGAAAAAATAAACAAAAGAGTCGCCTTAATGCGTATAAAAACAAAAGTTGATAAGGCTAAGGGCAAGGAAATAGCAGACCTTAATTTAAAAGGTGTTGTTGTGGACGAGGACATACAGAGAATTTATCCCTTTAATAATTTAGCTTCCCATGTTATTGGTTTTGTGGGAAAGGATAATCAGGGGATTATAGGGCTTGAGGCTAAGTATGAACAATATTTAAAGGGAGAAAAGGGCAAAATACTGACACAGACAGACGGTAGGGGCGATGAATTAAAAAATAGTGAACAGGACAGAAAACCGGCAAAAGAGGGCTACAATTTGGTTACGACTTTAGATATTAATTTACAGCAGTATGCAGAACAGACTTTAGAAAAGGCTGTTATAGGGAAAAATGCAAAAAGAGGTTCTGTAATAATGATGAATCCACAAAATGGAGAAATACTGGCTATGGCTTGTAAACCGGATTTTAACTTAAACGAACCTTATAAACTGAATACTACGGATGAAGTAAAGGATAAAAACTATGCCTTAAATCAAATGTGGAGAAATTTCAATATTAACGATACCTATGAGCCGGGGTCTACATTTAAGGTTATTACTTCATCGGCCGGTTTACAGGCTGGAGTTGTAAAGCCTGATGATACTTTTAACTGTGGTGGAGGTAGAACAGTAGGTGGAAGATATATCAAGTGTTGGCGTTCTCCTAGAAGTCATGGCTCAGAAACCTTTGTACAAGGTGTTCAAAACAGTTGTAACCCTGTTTTTATGGATGTGGCAGAAAGATTGGGCAGTTCGCAATTTTATGACTACCTTATTAAATTTGGCTTTGATAGAAAAACTGGTGTAGACTTGCCTGGCGAGGCTGTTGGTATTATGTATAAAAAGAATAAAATAGGACCAGTAGAACTTGCTACTATGGGTTTTGGCCAGTCCTTACAGATTACACCAATACAGCTTATAAGAGCTATTTCGGCATCTATAAATGGTGGTAGGTTGGTTACACCTCATGTTGCCAAGGCTTTAAGTGATGAAAAAGGAAACATTGTAAAAGAGTTTGAATATGGCAATGGAACACAGATTTTATCAAAAGAGACCTCTGACACTATGAGAAATATTCTTGAAAGTGTAGTAGAAATAGGTACAGGAAATAAGGCGTATATTCCCGGCTTTAGAATAGGTGGAAAAACCGCTACAAGTGAAAAATTGCCAAGACGCTCAGGCAAGTATATAGCCAGTTTTTGTGCCTTTGCTCCGGCTGAAAAACCACAGGTAATTACATTGGTGCTTATTGATGAACCAAAGGGGGTATACTATGGAGGACAGGTGGCAGGTCCGGTAATGAAAGAAATACTTTCCAACTCTTTGCCATACTTAGGTATAGAGCCTATATATAATGAAAATGAGCAAAAAATGAAGGGTATAGGTACATTTACTGTTGAAAATTATATAGGACAAAATGTAGACAAATTAAGACAGAAATTGACAAAAAACAATATAAATTTACAGGTTATAGGGGAGGGAAAAACTGTAGTTAAACAGTTCCCTAAGGAAAAAACGGTTATAAATCAAAATACTAAAATTATTGTCTATACATAATTGTGAAAATGGTGTATAATAAAATATAAAAGTAAAATCTGATACTAGGCTTACTATGCCTATATATAAAGGAGAGAGCTTATGATATTAAAGGATATATTAAATGGCGTATCCGGTACATTGTTGCAGGGGGATTTGCAACAGGAAATCAATAGCATTACCATTGATTCAAGAAAGACAGAAAGTAATGTGCTTTTTGTAGCTATTAAAGGTATGAAGGTTGATGGTCATAGCTTTATTGGTGGAGCTTATGAAAAGGGATGCAGAGCTGTTATTGTTGAGGAAGATGTGGAAAATTTACCACAGGATATGACAGTATATAAGGTTTCTGAAAGCAGAGAGGCTCTTACTGTTATAGCTGGCAATTTCTATGAACACCCATCTAAAAAGTTAAATATGATTGGTGTTACAGGAACTAACGGCAAAACAAGTACAACATATTTTATGGAATCTATTTTAAATACGATAGGACATAAAACAGGTGTTATAGGTACTGTTGAAACTAGAATTGGTGGCAAGAAAAGAGATATTAAGTTTGCCACAAGTACAACTCCAGATACTCTTGACTTAAATGCTATATTAAAGTTAATGGCTGACGAAAATGTAGAAGACCTTGTTATGGAAGTTTCTTCTCATGGTTTGGCATTAAAGAAAGTCGATGGTATTGATTTTAACATTGGTATTTTTACAAATCTTACACAGGACCATTTGGATTTCCACAAGACTATGGAAAACTATTGCCTTGCTAAGGCTAAATTATTCAAAATGTGTAAGACAGGTATTATAAATGTAGATGACAAGTGGAGTCAGAAGATTATTGATGAAGCTACTTGTGATATTATTACTTACAGTATTGATGAACCTAGTGATTTACAGGCTAAAAATATTCACTACTTAATGGATAGAGTAGTATTTACAGTTAATATTAATGGTGCTGATGTTGATTTTAACTTAAAAGTTCCAGGCAGATTTAGTATTTACAATGCTTTAGGTGTTATTGGTGCTGCTCTTTCAATGGGTATTGCTGTTGATGATATTCAGACAGGTATTAACGCTATAAAGGGTGTACCGGGAAGAATACAGTCTGTTCCAAACGACAAGGGCTTTAATGTAATTGTAGACTATGCCCACACTCCAGACGGTCTTGAAAATATTTTAAATGCTGTTAGAGAGTTTACAAAGGGTAAGGTTATTACTGTCTTTGGTTGTGGTGGCGACAGAGATAAGACAAAGCGACCTATTATGGGAGATATTGCTGCCAGATTGGGAGATTATTCTATTATTACTTCTGATAATCCAAGGTCTGAAGAACCTATTGATATTATCAATCAGGTTGAAGAAGGTGTACGCCCAGTAACTGATGATTACGAAAAGATTGTTGACAGAAAAGAAGCTATTTTCAGAGCTGTTGCTATTGCAAAGGCTGGAGATAGTGTTGTAATTGCCGGTAAGGGACACGAGGACTACGAAATTTTCAAGGATAAGACTATTCACTTTGACGATGTAGAAGTTGCCAAGGAAGCTTTGGAGGAATTATAAAATGAAACTTACTTTAGAAGAAATTGCTAAGGCTGTTGAGGGTAGACTTATAGGAGATAATGCTGTTGTTACAGCTGTTTCTACTGACACAAGAACTATTTCTGAGGGAGCATTATTTATTCCACTAAAGGGAGCATCTTTTGATGGTCACAAGTTTATAGATGTAGCTGTTGAAAATGGAGCAGTAGCTGTTATTTCTCAGGAAGAAGTTAATACTACTGTTCCTGTAATTATGGTTGAAGATACTCACAAGGCTTTAGGTGATTTAGCCAGATATTATCGTTCTATTCATAAAATTCCTGTTGTCGGCATTACAGGAAGTACAGGCAAAACAACAACAAAGGATATTGTGGCATCTGTTCTTGCACAGAAATACAATGTTTTGAAAACAGAGGGCAATTTTAACAATGATATTGGTGTACCTCTTACACTTTTCAGATTAGAAGATGACACAGAATGTGCTGTTATTGAAATGGGTATGAACCATTTTGGAGAAATCAGCTATCTTACTCATATTGCAAATCCTGATATGGCTGTTATTACAAATGTTGGTGTTTCCCACATTGAAAATTTAGGCTCAAGAGAGGGCATTTTAAAGGCTAAATGTGAAATGTTTGAGTCTATGGAAGACGGATACAAGGTTCTTAATGGCGATGACGATATGCTTATTACAGTAAAGGATAAGTACAAAAATATTTGCTATTTTTCAATGAATGATAAAAATGCAGAGGTTTATGCAGATAACATTCAGCCAAAGGGAATAGAGGGTATTTCTTGTACTATACATACAAAAGATGTTTCCTTTGATGTGAATATCCCTGTACCAGGACTTCATATGGTAAGTAATGCTATGGCAGCAACTGCTATTGCCTTAAAAATTGGTCTTAATGCAGAGGAAATAAAAAAAGGTATTGAATCTTTTGTACCTACAAAAATGAGAATGGATATTGTAAAGACAGGTAAATACACAATAGTAAATGATGTATACAATGCAAATCCAAACTCTACAAAGGCTGGTATTGATGTAGTTGCTCCAGTTGAGGGTAAAAGCTGTTGTATATTAGGCGATATGCTTGAGCTTGGAGATTTTGGACCAAAGCTCCATAGTGAAGTAGGTCAATATGCTATAGAGAAAAATATTGACACCCTTGTTTGCATAGGCGAAATAAGCAAGTCTATGTATGAGGGAGCATTGAGTTTAAGAAAAGAAAATGTGTATTACTTCCCTACACAGGAAGAATTCTGGAAGAAAATGGACAACATTCTTGAAGACGGAATGACTATATTAATAAAGGCTTCCAGAGGTATGCACTTTGAAAAAACAACAGAAAGAATAAAGGAGATTAAATAATATGAATTACGATTTATTTTCAGCAGCATATGCTTTAATTATTGCTTTTATTGCCTGTGTTGTTTTAGGAGCGTTTGTTATTCCAAAACTTCATAATTTTGGACAGAATGTAAGAGATGACGGACCAAAGTCACATTTAAAGAAACAGGGGACACCATCTATGGGTGGTATATTTATGATTGGTGCATTTGCTATTGCAACTCTGTTTTTTGTAAAGGACAACCCTGATGCTATTGTAGTATTGCTTATTACAGTAGGTTATGGACTTGTAGGTTTCCTTGATGACTACATTAAGGTTGTTAAAAAGCGTTCTCTTGGTTTGAGAGCTTGGCAAAAGGTTGTTTTCCAGCTTATAGTAACAATTCTTTTTGCGATTTACTTGTTAAAGATGAATGATTTTGGTACAGAAATTTATGTACCATTTACAAAGGGATTTTATATTGATTTAGGTTGGCTTTATGTGCCTTTCCTTTTCTTCGTTATGGTTGGTACAGTAAATAGTGTAAACTTAACAGACGGTCTTGATGGACTTGCATCTGGTGTTACTGTACTTGTAGCAACTTACTTTGTATTTATTGCATATGCTGTAAACAAGGGACTTATTCCTGTTTGTGGTGCTGCAATAGGTGCGTTATTAGGTTTCTTAGTATTTAACTCATATCCTGCAAAGGTATTTATGGGCGATACTGGTTCACTTGCTTTAGGTGGTTTTGTAGCAAGTGTGGCAATACTTACAAAAATGCCTATAATGCTTGTTATTGTAGGTTTTGTATATGTTTGTGAATCTCTTTCAGTTATGATTCAGGTAGGTTATTTCAAACTTACTGGCGGTAAGAGAATTTTCAAAATGGCACCAATCCACCACCATTTTGAATTAAGTGGTTTGCAGGGTATTAAGGTTGTTGAACTTTTCACTATTGCAACTGCTGTATTATGTTTATTAGGTTTTGTAGCAAGCAAAAATCTTTTCTAGGAGGAAGAATAGATTATGGATTTCAAAAATAAAAAAGCATTGGTTAGTGGTGTAGCTAAAAGTGGTATTTCAGCTGCTCGACTTTTAAAAAAATTAGGAGCAGAAGTTACAATACAAGATGCTAAAACAGAGGACAAGCTTGGAGATGTTGTATCTGAACTTAAATCAGAGGGTATTAATTTATTTTTAGGTGCAAATCCAGATGACATTGTAGAGGGTATGGATATTCTCGTTATGAGCCCTGGTGTTCCTACTGATTTACCTTTTGTAGAAAAGGCTAAAAAGGCAGGAGTAAAGGTTATGGGAGAAATTGAACTTGCATGGCTTTTCTGTAAATCTCCGGTTATTGGTATTACAGGTACTAACGGCAAGACAACAACTACAACTCTTGTAGGCGAAATTTTAAAGGCTTATTTTAAGAATTCATATGTTGTAGGTAACATAGGAAATCCTTTTGCTGACTGTTGCCTTGATACTACAGAAGACGGTTGTGTTGTAGCAGAGCTTTCTAGTTTCCAGCTTGAAACTATTGATACATTTAAGCCAAAGGTAAGTGCTGTTCTCAATATTACACCAGACCACCTTAACAGACATCATACTCTTGAAAACTATATTGCCGCTAAGGAAAGAGTTTTTGAAAATCAGGATGAAAATGATTACTGTATATTAAACTACAACGATGAAGTTACTCGTGGTATGGCAGACAGAACAAAGGCAAAGGTTGTTTACTTCTCTCTTGATGGCAAAAATAAAGATGGTATATACTCAGATGAAAAGAGCATATATATTAACTGTCTTGGTTATAACGAAAAAGTTGTGGACATTGACGAACTTAATATTCTTGGTAGTCATAATGTGGAAAATGCTATGGCAGCAATAGGTTGTGCCGTTGCTGTAGGTGTTCCTATGGACACAATAAGAAAGGTATTAAGAGAGTTTGTAGCTGTTGAACATAGAATAGAATATGTTACTACATACAAGAATGTTGCTTATTACAATGATTCAAAGGGTACAAATCCAGATGCCTCAATAAAGGCTGTTTTAGCTATGAAGAGTCCTATTTGTCTTATTGCAGGCGGTTATGACAAGGGCTCAGATTTTCAGGAATGGGTTGACCTTTTCCCTAACAGAGTAAAGTTTGTAGCTGTTATTGGTGCAGTAAAGGACAATATTGTAAAGTGCCTTAACAACATAGATTTTAAGAATTATGAAGTAGCTGATACTTTTGAAAAGGCTATTGACCTTTGTGTTGAAAATGCTGAAGACGGCGATTGCGTACTTCTTTCACCAGCTTGTGCAAGTTGGGATATGTTTAAGTCTTATGAGCAAAGAGGCGAAATATTTAAGGATTATGTAAAAAATTTAGGTAAGGTGAAATAAATGAATATCCCGACTAAATATGGTTTTGGTTCAACTCCAAAGGCTGATAATAAAATTAGAATAAAGGGTAGTACAGACTATATTCTTCTTCTTTGTGTTATACTTTTGGTTGCTATAGGTATAATAATGGTTTTCTCATCTAGTTATTATACAGCAGGTAGAGGTAAAATAGGGGATATTTATTACTACTTAAAAAAGGAATTGCTTTGGTCAGGAGCCGGTTTCGTAGTAATGTTTTTATGCTCACAATTCTCTTATAAGAAGTGGAAAAAAGTTGCTATGATTGGCTATGTAATAGCAAATATACTTTTGGTATTGGTTCTTATTTTTGGTACAGAGGCCGGTGGTGCTAAGAGATGGTTATGGGGTTTCCAGCCTTCAGAAATAGCTAAATTAGCCGTAATTATAGTGCTTTCAACTATTATTTCTCAGATGCCTGAAATATTTGACACTTGGAAAGGTGTCGGTATTTATTTCTTGATAGTAGCTGTACCTACAGGTCTTGTAGCCAAAGAAAACCTTAGTACAGCCATTGTACTTGGTGTAATAAGTTGTTCACTATTCTTTGTTGCTACTCCTAAAATTTCCAGAGTTGTACCTATTGGTGTTCTTGGCGTAGTAGGCGTACTTGCAATGACCTTTGGTACAGGTTTCCGTTCCGACAGAGTTAGAGTGTGGCGTGACCCATTCTCAGACTTAGAGGGTACTGGTTACCAGATTGTTCAGTCCCTTTATGCTATTGCCAGCGGTGGTATGTTCGGTCTTGGTATTGGTGGTTCTCGTCAGAAACTGGGCTATATGCCAGAAGCACATAACGATATTATCTTTGCTATTATTTGCGAAGAATTAGGTTGGTTTGGTGCTGCCATTGTAGTAATATTGTTTGCCATACTTGTATGGAGAGGTATTGTAATTGCAATAAATCATAAAGATGATATGTTTGCTATGCTTATGGCAACAGGTATTACAGTTATGATTGCTGTACAGGTTATTATCAATATTGCCGTTGTTACAAACTCAATGCCTAATACAGGTATTCCATTACCTTTCATAAGCTATGGTGGTACATCAATGGTAATTATGATGGCTTGTATGGGTATTCTTATGAACATTTCTCGCTACGATGAAATATCAGAATCAGAAATTGAAAGAAAAAAATAAAAAAACTCTTGACAAGAGATTATAAATTTAGTATAATACAAAAAGTGCCGTAGACAGTAGGTGACAATAGTCGTAACGTGGAACTACCTACCGAGGATACATTTGATTTGTATTTTTCACCCTGTCTGCCCGACAGGGTTTTTTTATACGGCTTCCATAAATATTATAGGAGGTGTAAGTTTTGGCAAAGGTTGAACAGAAGCAGGTTGTTGTAAACGAAATTAAGGAAAAGCTTGAAAAGGCTACTTCTGCTGTACTTGTTGACGCTAGAGGTCTTTCTGTTGCAGAGGATACTGAACTTCGTAAGCAGTTAAGAGAAGCAGGCGTTGATTACAAAGTTTACAAGAACACAATGATGAACTTCGCAGTAGAAGGTACACAGTTCGAAGGCTTAAAGGATTATTTTGAAGGTCCTAGTGCTATCGCTATCTGTTATGATGACCCAACAGTAGCTGCTGGTATTCTTAGTAAGTATATGAAGACAGCTAAGACTCTTGAATTCAAGGCTGGTGTTATCGAAGGTACTTGCTACGATGCTAAGGGTATGGTTGCAGTTGCAGACATCCCATCAAGAGAAGTACTTCTCTCAAGATTACTTGGTTCTTTCCAGGGACCAATGGCAAGTTTTGCAAGAGTTATCAAGGCTATTGCAGACAAGGACGAAACTGCAGAAGCTTAATTGTTATTTGCAGAAATTGTGGCGAATTAGTCGCCTAGAAACTAATTATATTTAAAATTAACGGAGGATATTAAAATGGCTAAGTTATCAATTGAAGAAATTATTGCAGCTGTTAAAGAGCTTTCTGTTTTAGAGCTTAACGATTTAGTAAAGGCAGCTGAAGAAGAATTTGGTGTATCTGCATCTGCAGGTGTTGTAGTTGCTGCTGCTGCAGGCGATGGTGCTGCTGCAGGCGAAGAAAAGTCTGAATTCAATGTAGAATTAACAGAAGTAGGCGCTGAAAAGATTAAGGTTATCAAGGTAGTTAGAGAAGTAACTGGTCTTGGTCTTAAGGAAGCTAAGGAAATCGTTGACGGTGCTCCTAAGGTTCTCAAGGAAGGTTTATCTAAGGAAGATGCTGAAGCTGCAAAGGCTAAGCTTGAAGAAGTTGGCGCTAAGGTTACTTTAAAGTAATTTAATTCCGATTCTTATTTGCCCTGTGCGAAAGTGCAGGGCTTTTTTTTGCCCTAAATGACAGTAACACACAAAATAGTCTTATGACATATGAATATATAATGAAAAGCCATTTTTCCGCAGACTAAAGTATAGTAAATATATGGGTTATAAACAAAATTGCTAAGTTATCCACAGTTATTGGTGGATAAAAGGTGGATAAAGAGTAAAAAGTGGTGAATAAGTTATAAAATATTTTGTCGAAATATGTAGATAAATAAAAAATAATGTAAAATTTGTAGGCATATATAGACTTTTTGAAACTATATATAGTGGTACAATTTAGTTATCACCAATTTATCCACAAAATATCCACAATACGGTGGATAAGTAGTGGATATATACCATTTTACGGGGGATAATACCTGTATATGTGCAAAAAATAAATTGTGCATAACTTAAAAAAATAGGGTTGAAAATAAATTAAACACAATAAAAAAAGCTGTCCTAAGACAGCTCTTTTTATCATAATCATAATTCTTTAAATAACAAAAAGTAAATCTATATATATATTTCTATAATAAGCAACTATTGTCTTTCAATGTACTAGATTATAAACGAACTACATTTGCAGCCTGTGGTCCCTTAGCACCGTCAACTACATCAAATTCAACCTTCTGGCCTTCTTCTAAAGTCTTGTAACCATCAGCATTGATAGCAGAGAAATGTACAAATACATCATCTTCGCCTTCAACAGAGATAAAACCAAAACCCTTCTCAGCGTTGAACCACTTAACTGTACCTTGCTTCATGAAAAAATCCTCCTAAAAAATAAAAAAAGTTACATAGCACAAATGCTATAGTCTAAAGTTACCACACTTTTAATAAAAAGTCAATAAAATCTTTTTTTCAAAATGTAAAAAGTTCTTTCAATTTGCAACTATATTTTACATTTTTTTTCACATTATTTGTAAAAAATAATGATTTTGTAAAAAGTGGTTTATAGATTTGTTATAAATTATATGTTTAATGTAACTTCAAGAGGGCAAACATCGATTTCAGCTGATGTAAATACTCCACCAAATTCTCCGTCTAAAGTCCATTTTATTCCGTTATTGTCAAGGCTTTCAAAAACAAAGTTTCTGGATTTGAAATGATACATCATAGGATTATCTAACTTTTTCTCGGCAAGGGCGGTTATAATTGTAGATAAATTTGCTATATTAGACGGCTTTTTAATAAGCACTACTTCAAATAAACCATCTTGTATATCGTTTTTAAACAAGTTTTTAATACCGGCAACAGTATTGGAGTTAGAAATAATTCCTAGTATAAATTCATCTTCTATAATGCCATCATCATAGGAAATACGGAGATTATAGGATTCCATTTTGCTAATTTGTTTAATTCCCTCTATAACATAGGCTTGATAGCCTAATAAATTTTTGTATATTTGAGGAGTTTCATAGGATATACTTGTAAACATACCAAAGGCAGCTACATAGGAAAAATAAGAGTCGTTGAACTTTCCTATATCAATAGGAAAAGGATTTCCGTCAACAGCTAATTTGTATGCCTCTGTGTAAGATGTTTTTATGCCCAAGCCTGTGGCAAAGTCATTTGTTGAACCACAGGGAATATATCCAATAATAGGGCGTTGGTCTTTTTCCATACCCATTAAACCAGTAATAACTTCATTAAGAGTACCATCACCACCACAACATACAACATTGTTATATACACCTTTGTTTTTTAACAAAATATCTGTTGCGTGAGCACGCCTTTGAGTAATATATACTGTAACTTCAAAGTCATTTTTGTTGTAATAGTCAATTATAGAGCCTATCATACCTTGAATATCTCCACGGCCGGAGTGGGTGTTTACTAAGAGTAAAAGTTTTTTCATTTAATCACCACCTAGTATTTAGAAAATACCTCCTTAATATAGCTTGTATCATTATTGTGGCTAAGAGCTAATTGTAAAAGTAATCTGGATTTTTGAGGAGGGAAACTGCCACATATTATATTGCATTTTCTATCCATTCTGGAATCATAAGAAATAATGCCGTTAGCTATTCTTGAACAGCGAATTATAGGAATTGTAGTATTTGCTATAGTATCTACCCAATTATCATTATAGCCACCATTTCCGGCACCAGCAATAACAACACCTTTATAATTTTTTATAGCATATTCTAAAAGGTTTGTATCCATATCTGGACCAAATGTTACAATAGGTATATCCGGCATACGCTTTATATCTTCCTTGTTAAATTCAGTAGATATAGTATGTGGTTTTATAGGAGCATTGAAAAATTCTACTCTATTGTCATATACACAACCTAATGCACCTAAATCTCTTTGATTAAAGGCATTTGTTCTGAAAGTGCTTACTTTTTGAACATCTCTGGCAGATGAAATAATCTCGGCAAAAGATACTAAAACACCTTTTCCATAGGCCTTATCGCTGGCGGCAAGAACAGATGCTTCATATAAATTCATAGGACCGTCTGGGGAAGTAGCAGTAGCTGGTCGCATAGAACCTGTTAATACTACAGGCTTTTCAGTCTTTAAAGTAAGGTTAAGAAGAAAAGCTGTTTCTTCCATAGTGTCTGTACCATGGGTAATAACGAAGCCGTCATAATCTTTTTCTGTTTCTTCTATGAGATAGGCAATGTTATATACGATTTCCTTTGTCATATTACAGCTATCTATATTACTGGCTTGTACAAAATCAAAATGTGCTACTTTATCAAGACCTTTTACAGCAGAAATAATATCCTTTACAGATAGTGTACCGGAACAATAATTGCTACTTTTGCTTTCAGAACCTTTACCTGCTATAGTACCTCCTGTCCCTATTAACAATATTTTTTTCATTTTACCATTCTCCTACATTTCTAAAAATAATCTTAATAGAATTATACATTTTTTACAGGTCATTTTCAAGTAAGTTTTTTTAGTCAAAAAAAGGGTAGACACGAATTTCGCATCTACCCAATTATTATAAAATCTATAAATTATCTGTCAGCAAGAGAAACTGTAGCCTTGTTGCTATCAATCTGAACAAGAAGTGTATCAGGAATAGTAGCAGCAACATCAATACCCTTGCAAAGGATTACAGGAATCTTTAATTCTCTACCTAAATCAGCAGCGTGAGTAAATTCATCGCCATCTGTGTTACCAACAACAATAGCAGCAGCCTTCATCATATAAGGAATAAGACCCTTATCTGTGTTAGAAGTGATGAATACATCGCCCTTACGGAAGTGAAGCTTAGCTTCGCCAACTGTGTGGATAACATTTGTGTGAGCAACAACAGTACCAGACTTAACAACAGCCTTACCCTGTAAAAGTGTGTTGCCTACAATACCAACCTTGATTGTGTTTGTAGAACCAGTTGTACCAAGAGGAGTACCACCAGTAAATACCATAAGGTCGCCATTCTTAGAAATACCTTCAACGAGAGCTTTTTCAGCAATATCATCAAAGAGGGCATTAATGCTCTTCTTTTCAAGACCAATGTACATTGGAGTACAACCCCAGATAAGGTTAAGCTGTCTTAAAGTTCTTTCGTTTGGAGTACATGCAAGAATTGGAGTGCTTGGTCTGTACTTAGCAACATCCTTAACTGCTCTACCAGAAATAGTGATTGTAGAAATAAGGCTTGCATTTAAGTCCTGTGCAGTAGTACATGCAGAGTGGCTTACAGCAGAAGTAATATTTCTAGCACCAGTAGTCTTTCTACGAGAAGTGTTAAATCTTTCAATGTAGTCAATAGACTGTTCAGTCTTTTCAGCAATTCTAGCCATAGCTTTAACAGCTTCAACAGGGTAGCTACCATTAGCAGTTTCGCCTGAAAGCATAACAGCATCAGTATAATCGAAGATAGCATTAGCAACATCGTTTACTTCAGCTCTTGTAGGGCGTGGGTTTTCAATCATAGAGTTAAGCATCTGAGTAGCTGTAATAACAGGCTTACCCTTTTCAATACACTTCTTAATAAGGAGCTTCTGTACAAGTGGAACTTCTTCAAAAGGAATTTCAACACCAAGGTCACCACGAGCAACCATAATACCGTCAGTTACTTCGAGGATTTCGTCAATGTTGTCAACACCGTCTCTGTTTTCAATCTTAGAGATAATGTGTACATCAGAACCACCACATTCTTCAAGAACTCTCTTGATTTCAAGAACATCCTTAGCAGAACGAATGAAAGATGCAGCGATGTAGTCGATACCCATTTCTACACCAAACTTAATATCATCAATATCCTTTTCAGTTAATGCTGGAAGATTGATGTGAATGTCAGGGAGGTTAACACCCTTACGAGAACCAAGTTCAGCAGAGTTGTTTACTGTACAGATTACGTCAGAACCCTTAATGTCAACAACAGTAAGACCAACAAGACCGTCATCAATAAGAACAGTAGAACCAATCTTTACATCGTTTGGTAAGTCCATATAAGTTACTGCAACCTTTGTGTTATCGCCTTCGATATCATCAGTTGTAAGAGTAAATTCCTGACCTGCAACAAGAGAAACCTTCTTTGTAGCAAAAGTCTTAATTCTGATTTCAGGACCCTTTGTATCAAGAACGATAGGTACTGGCTTACCTAATTCTTCTCTAGCCTGCTTGAAGTTGTTTATTCTTGCACCA
>OGYV01000303.1_pt1 | contig 42902 bp, 47 predicted proteins | sample 1576651 | NCBI WGS metagenome assembly OGYV01 (sample SAMEA3541570, study PRJEB24748) | human gut metagenome | biome: human gut; feature: human-associated habitat; material: faeces | place: China | collected 2012
GCGTAAACAACGATTTTGCGGGCATTAAGAACTGGTTCAACGAGTTTTACGCCCGTGATACCAGCCGCAAGATTCGGGCTGTTCAGAAGGCCAAGGGAGAGCGTGGAGTACCGCTGACGGTCAATGTGCCGTACGGCTATGTGAAAGACCCGGAGAACCCGAAACATTGGCTTGTTGATCCGGAAGCGGCTGCGGTCGTGAAGCGCATCTTCTCCATGTGCATGGAAGGCCGTGGCCCGACCCAAATTGCAAACCAACTGTGGGTGGACAAAGTTCTGACTCCCACCGCCTATAAGTTGAGCCATGGCCTGAGTACGAACTCACCCGCCCCGGAAGACCCTTATCGCTGGGATAAAAGAGCAGTAAGTTCGATTCTGGAACGCCTGGAGTACACTGGCTGCACAGTCAACTTTAAGACCTATACTAACTCTATCTGGGATAAAAAGAGACATCTGAATCCCGTGGAAAATCAGGCTATCTTCCCGGATACACATGAGCGCATTATTGACGATGATGTGTTTGAAAAGGTTCGGGAGATTCGTAGCCAGCGTCACCGCATGACCCGGACAGGCAAGAGCAGCATTTTCTCCGGTATGGTCTACTGCGCTGACTGCGGTTCCAAGATGCAATATGGTTCGTCCAATCACAGGGACTTCAGTCAAGACTTCTTTGATTGCTCTCTGCACAAGAAGAACGGGAGCAAGTGCAAGGGACACTTCATCCGGGTAAAGGTTCTGGAAGGACGTGTACTGAGTCATGTTCAGCGGGTGACGGACTACATTCTCCGTCATGAAGACTACTTCCGCAAGGTCATGGAGGAGCAGCTTCGGGTGGAAAGCACCGAAAAGCTGACTGTCCTGAAGAAGCAGCTTGCCCGGAATGAGAAGCGGATCGCAGACCTCAAACGGCTGTTCATGAAGATTTATGAGGACAATGTTAACGGAAAGCTTAGCGATGACCGCTTCGACATGATGAGTCAGAGCTACGATGCCGAACAGAAGCAGCTGGAAGAGGAAGTTCTCTCCATCCAGCAGGAAATTGAAGTACAGGAACAGCAGATCGAGAATATTGAAAAGTTCGTCCAGAAAGCGCACAAGTACGTTCATATTGAAGAACTCACCCCTTATGCTCTCCGTGAACTGGTGTCGGCCATCTATGTGGATGCCCCGGATAAGTCCAGCGGAAAGCGGGTGCAGCACATCCATATCAAGTACGATGGGCTGGGGTACATCCCTCTGGATGAACTGAAAGCAAAAGAAAAGGCGTGACCGAAGTCACGCCAAATCTTCCCCATTTCGGGAGCTTTTGCAAATACTGTTTTATGGGAACTCTGCTACGGGGAACGCCCTGTTGTACATATCGCTATCGTCTGTGGTCTTTGGCAGGGTGCGTCCGGGTGGGCGCACCCTGTTTTTGTTTTGTCCTTAATCTTCTAGCCCATGGCTCCCAGCCACATTCTTCAAATATTCCTCCGGATTGCCATTCAGAATCAAATCGACATAGCCCAGTGGGTCATTGTAGATGAGGTAGTCTAACTCCGACCTCTGCGCCATGGTTACATCCAGCGCATCCTCGACCCCGGTGCAGTCGATGGAGATTTTTCTCCCGTCCCGGAGCAGCAGTTCCACGCACCCAGTGTCCATGTTAAAGCGGCAAACTTTTTCATCGTACTTCATAACCGTATCCTCCTGAAATCGTTGTCTGGTTTGTATTGGTCGATCTATGATTTCGGATTTCATCTTCCACGGACACCTGCGTTGAATTTTCCGAAGAAAACAAATAATCCGAACCCATCTCCTATCGGAAACAAGTTCGGATTATTTTTGTTTGGTCCGCCTGACATTCCCCCAGTCGAACCTTTCCGTCACCATCTTCCCTTCTTATTTTTTCCTCACCTGTCCCCTCTCCCATCAACCTCTTTCCGCCGACACGTCGTCCAGCATCTCATCGTTTCGATAACAGCCGCTTTTTACACGTTCTTCCACGTCCACTTTAATTAAACAAACAAAATCCCCCTCTCAGCAAGTCAACGCTGAAAAAGGGGGATATGTATCATTATATTTTTTTGCCGGTACGCTTTTTGTCAATCAATTTATAAATTGATTCCAAAGAATTTTGAACTTCTTTCCAAAAATTTTTTTGCTCTCCTCCTAAAGGCAGCGGATGATTTCCGGCCTCAACTATCATGTCTTCTAGATTTCCACACTGCTTTGTCAGTTCCGAAAAGAACTCATTATCATCATATTTATAAAACAACGCCGAGAAATTCATTTCACTCAGAACGTCACAAAATTTGTTTCCATTACGCAGATAGCCATTGCCATCAAAATCAAGGCTCGTTCTGGATTGGGGAATCTTTTTTATAAGATATTCGTCAAAAATTGTGCTGCAATTAGACGAACGAATAGTAGCAACCGCGGACTTATTCGCTGTAATAGCTGCATAAATAGCCACTAGAATTGCAAGTCCTGAAAAGAACGCAGAAACCGGATCAATCATTCACTCACACATCCTTTACATCAGCATTAGACGATCCAGAATGGTTTTTTTAGGATTGGAAATCTTGGGGGCAATGACATCAAAATTTTTCTCCATTCCCTCACGTCCGATTTCAGTATAAATTTTTCCAAAGAACCCCTGGATAAATGAAGATGCCAAATAATCAATCTGCTCAGGGAAAACAATTGTAAACGGCTCATTCAAGTTGATCTGACCATCGACCTGTGCATCAAACAGTTTTCGGCCATAACTATTTCCCGCAAGTTTTGTTAAACTCCTATCTTTTATTTCAAGAGGAATCACTTGTTTACTCATAATGCATTCTCCGTTTCCATCACAAAATTCAAATTGTATGCAGTCCCAGGGAAGTAGATTGGAAATGTTGAAAAAACATGCTTGTCCGGAGCGCAATGTTGAAAGTCATGTTCATGATTCATTCCAATCCAGTGATCTTCATCATATTCCAAAAGCGACCGTATGAATTGCATTTTCCGTCTTCCTGATAGAACATAGCAGTTGTTTCCGTCTGCTTGAACCTCAAGCCATTTTATTAAAGTAGGGAGGCCCGTTCCCCCGATAAGATATTCATTCGGTCTGCCAGATATGCGATCTTGGAAGGCACTCAACATAAAAAACTCATCATCTCCATAGCCTTCCCTAAAAAATCTTCTGTGATGCATGTAGATTTCGCGCAATCTCCAATATCGTGCACTGTCGCTCTTATCTCGTAGTTCAGAATTAACGCATAACTTTGTCTGTATTTGCGACGAGAGCAACGTCGCAGAAAAATTAACAACACAAATATTCACACCGTAATACTTTGGCCCAGTCGGGTCGTTCCGGCGAACATAGTCACGTGGTGTCACATCAATATCAAGGAAACAATCTGAGCGGCTATGCTCAAGTGCATTTCCCACCAACTCTACAGCAACTTCAGCAAGCAAGTCACTGCGAGACTTTGTGATTCCAAGATTCTCAAAAAACAAGCACAATGTTGTGATTGCGGAGGACAATGTCTCATCATCATTTTCATTGGCTAAAAAAAGTTTGCGATAATAATTTTTTCCAACACCAAGCCTAAATTGACGGACAAAATCCATGGCAGGCTGCGCAGGTCTTTCCAACATATATAGAGGTGACAGTCCAATACCATCGGTAAAAATATTCGTTTCTTTCTTATTGTAATGAAACTGTACAGATATACCGTGATCCGCAATAATATGCTCGATATAGCATTCTAACAGAACATATGTAAATTTTTCGTCGAACACACCGTTTGGAAATGCGATTAAAATAGACGAAATCTGGCTGTTGTTGTGCACGGTAAGAAAAAGCCCGGCAATGAGTTCGGAAACCGTGTCAACCGTCAGCAACTGCTGATTTCCATAAAACAAACAGGATTTCCCGTCTGGTAGAAAAACAGGTGTAAGTGCTTTAGCGGATGTCGCATTCCGCAATTGCCGCTCAAGCAGGGTTACGTTCTTCATACACATCACCGACCTAACCGATAATCATACTGATACACTATGGTAGTTACAAGGTCATTATAGCACACATTCTAACCACTAACAACAAAAAAATCTCCCCTATCCGCCTTGTTTACGGTCGAATACGAGAGATTTTTTTGTTTTGCGTTGACTCCGTTCAGGTTCGACGTACTCCGAACAGCAACCCTTATCACGGGGCTGCGGCTCTTGTCATGTATGGGGTCAGTGCACGCCCTTCTTCAGCTGCTCCAGATAGCTGTCCGCCGCCAGCGCCTCTTTGGTGAAAGAATTGTTCTCCCACCACGCCCAGATGGCCGCCGCCGAGGTCAGGCCTGCCGTCACCCACTGCTCCAGCTGTGCGCTGTCAATGGGCAGCAGCGGCTTGCCGCAGGCGCTGAGGATCTGGTTTGCCAGGGCCAGGCCCAGCACGGCGGTGCGTGCCACGGTGCCGGCGGAAATGTTGTTGTTCTTCGTGATGTGTGCGTTCATGTTCAGGTTCCTTTCTGCTCTTCCGAGCGCTGCTTTAAAATGTCCACGGCCTTTGTCAGCGCCGCCGGGATCGGCAGGCCCATCAATCCGGCATTCTCAACGATGGAAATGGTCTCGTTGCAGATAAAGCCGATGACCACGGCGTCCCGCACAAAGCTGGTTGCCATCACGGCGTCCAGCCGGCAGGCCACCAGCACGATCAGCAGGGTCTCTCCCTTGCGGATCAGTCCCTTCCAGCCCGCACGGCTCTCCAGCGCGCCGGTCCGGCTCTTGGGGCTGGCGTGGAATACGCCCGCCACGATCAGGCCGGTCACGTAGTCCACGGCCATAAAGAGGATCAGCGTCTGCAGCGCCGCATCCCAGCCGCCGTACAGGCTGGCAATGGCGGCCCCCAGCGCCCCCACGGCCATGCAAAAGGTGTCTTTCATGTCGTTTCCTCCTTTCGTCTCATTTTCGTTTTAATCGTCTCAAAGCGGTGCGCCGTGAGACGATCAGCCCACCCACCGGCTCTTGTTGGGCCGGGTGTCCACATGCACCCAGCCCTTGGCGCGGCCCGCCTTGACGGGGTAGCGGCCAACGCCACCCCAGGCGGGCATCAGACTCTCGGCGTAGGCGGCCACGTCCTTGACGCTGACGCCCTGCACCTGGATGTCAGCCGCCCGGCCCAGCAGATGCTGGCTGGATTTTGCACCACCCACAGCGGTGTTGTGGGTGGCCGTGCGGTAGCCGCTGGTGATGACCACCGCCTTGCCAAAGTGCTCCCGGATGGCCTGCAGCAGCACCGTGAGGGCCTCGTCCACCATGATGGCGTCGCTGCCGTCGCGGCACCGGAACTCCCGCACCTTAAAGGCCGGGGACAGCTGCCTGGCACCGTCCTTGGCAAGGCTGTACTGTTTGATTGCCATTTTGTCACGTCCTTTCTGTTTCGTCAGGTTCTTCTGTTTCTTCGTCCTTCTCGGATACTGCGAAGATGCCGTTTTCGGCCAGCAGGGCTTTCACGGTGCTGCGCAGACGGGCGGGCACCTCGTCCAGCGTCTTGATACCCTTGCGGATCAGGGCTGCATAAATTTTCGCCATCAATTTTCCTCCTTTTCTTCGTACAGCTCGCACATGGCCACCTGAAGATCGGTGACACTGCTCTCCACGGCGGTCACCTGCTTCAGCAGGTCCGCGAGGGTGGGGTAGTGGTAGCCGGTAAATGTGACGTTGTACACATAATTTCTGTTATTGTAGCTGCTTTTTGCATTGGTGAACGTGATGGTTCCGTCTGTCTGGAAAGTAATCGTGAACTCCTGTCCGACCGATGTTTTTACCGTGTTTCCGCGAGGAATCGTCACGTTCTCATCGACGCTGGCATACTTATAGACAAAATAGTCAACGTCAGATGGAGCCTGATAGGTGTGCACTTGATTTCGGTCAATGTCAAACTTTCCGTAGTTCCACACCAGCCGGGGCTCCGACTTGACCGCCACACTGGCCGCGATGGTGTCATACAGCGTTTTGCCGCTCAGGGTGCCGTCCGGGGCGATGTCAAGGTAGTCACCGATCTTCACGCCGCCGAGTGTGGTGGAGGTGGCGGCAGGCAGCACGTACTCCTGAGCCAGCATCACTGTCTCGGTGCTGCCGTCGCCCTTGGTCACGGTCATTGTGTTCCCCTGCACCTGGGCTCCCTTCAGGTACTCGTCGCTGCCTGCCTTCACTGCCCCCACGTCGGCAGCCTCCAGCTTTCCGGCCTTCCCGGTGCCGCCGTGCTCTGGCTGCAGCACCCCGGTCATGGCCTTCAGGCTGGTGGTGTCCTGGGTGGTAAAGGTCCGTTTGCTGCCGTCTCCCAGTTCCACCGTCAGGATCTTTCCTGCCAGGGTCAGACTTTTCACCACCTGGTCACTGCCCTGGGGCACTGCCCCCAGGTCCTGGGCCGTCAGGATCACCGCGCCGCCCTTGCCGTTGACGCTCACCACCTTCCCGGTCTCCGGGGCCGCTGCCTCTGCCCGGGCCGCCGCAGCCTCTGCCCTCGCTGCCGAATTTTCAGAGTTTTCAGCCCCTGCCGTTGCCGTCCGGGCCGCCGTCTCTGCCTGGCCCTTGGCATTCACCGCCCGGGTTGCTGCGGTGGCCGCCGTCTCGGCGTTGGTCTTTGCGCTGGCTGCGGCCTGCTGCGCCGTGTTGGAGTATTCCAGCACCCGGGCCACAAAGGTCTCGTACTGGGTGGGGCTGATTTCCACGTCTCCGTCGGTGTTCAGAGTGCTGTAGCACTCGTACTTGGTGGGCTTTGTCAGGGCCCGGTAACCGTCCGCACCCAGGGCCAGCAGCATCCACTGGCCGCCGGGGCTGGCCGTCAGGGTCTTGTCCACCGCCACGCTGTCTTCGTCGTCCAGCAGCACTGGTGCGGGCAGGGTGCCGTCCAGCCACTGCACATGCAGCGTCACGCTCAGGCCCTGCCATTCTGCCGGCAGCTCAAATTCCAGCTTTTCCACCCCGGCGCTGCTCTGGCCGCCCACCTTCAGCACCCGCACGTCCGGGGCAAACTCCGCCCCGGCAAAACTGCGCTTCAAGATCTTCACACGCATTCGCGTCTCCTCCTTTCGCCCTTCCAGTCTACCGCACTCCGCTGCACAAAAAACCTGCGGACTTTCTGCCAAAGCAAGAGCACCCCGGCAGCCATTTCCGGCCGCCGGGGTGCTCTTTCTTATCTCAGGTCTGCGTAGGGGTCATTTACCGTGGTGGTCTGCGCCTTTTCGGCGTTCTTCAGCCAGGTGGCAAAGGTTTTCTGCTCGTACAGGGCGTTCCCGTCCCCATCGGTCAGGGCCAGCAGCATCTCCTCCAGCTTCTGCCGGTCATAGTCGCTGCCGGCCAGATACTCCGGCTTGCACACCTCCGTGATCTTGCTCTTCAGGTTCGTCACGCTCTTTCCGGCCCGCAGCAGCCGGTCAAGCTCTTCCTGCACATCCTGTGCCCGGCCGCTGTCCACGGCCGCCACCAGGTCATCGGTCACGCTGTCGTTGTCGCCCTTCAAAAGATCGTCTGCCAGTTCATTGATTGCGCCCTTCGGGCTCCCGTCTGCGGTCACCATGTCGATCACCGCTTCGCGCTTCGCTGCGTCTCCCTTTGCCCTCTGGTCAATGCCCATGGTCTCGTACATCTCCCGGATGATCTGCCGCGTCAGCTGCTCCCGCCGCGCCGTGTCGCCGCTGTTCTGTGCCTTTGCTGCCTCCAGCACATCCGGGTCATACTTCTTCAGCCGTTTCTTCAGTTCGCTGTAGATCTTGTCCTCCTTTCCCATGGCACTCAGCTTCTCCATGGCCGCCTGCGCTTCGCTGGTGTCGCCGCTGGCATAGGCGTCATACAGCCGGTCATACTGGCCGGTGGCGCTGCTGGGCAGGCTGCTAAAGGTAAATTTCCCGCCGCTGGCCACGTTCTCCGCGTCCTGCACGTAGCCCTTGAAGGCTTCCAGGATCTTCCGCCCGTTGCCAAAGGGCACACCGGCAATTTCCAGCCCGTCCTCCATCAGGGTCAGGGCGTACTTCTGCACCTTGCCGTGGTGGGCGGCCAGCTTCGCCTCGTCCATGTCTGCCGTGTCCTTACGCAGCTCGCTCACAAACTTTTTCACGTCCCCGGCCAGATCGTTGACGGCACTGATGTTTGTGGCGCTCACCACATCATAGTCCTTGCCGTTCAGGGCGTTGTCCACCAGGCTGTACACCTCGCTGCCAAACAAAAAGTTTCCGGCCGCGCTCTCGGTAAACAGTCCGGTAAACCGGTTCAGCAGGCTCTTCAACGTCACGTCCCCGTTTTCGTCCTGTTCCCGGTCCCACCGGTGCAGCAAAAAGTCCGCGCCGATCTTCATCAGGGCAAACACCGCCGTCTGCGCCACCTGGCTTCCGGCCGCCCGCCGCAGCTGTTTGCCGGCCCGCTGCAGCTCCGCCTGGGTCCCCTCGGTCTGGCCCTGCTCATACCGTGCTTTCTGGGCGTTGTAGTCCATCACGGCGTCAGCCAGGATGCCGTAGTTCTGGAACCGCTGGGTGGTAAACATGGTAAAGGTCTTTACAAACTCGTCCGGGTTGCGCTGGATGCCCGCCCGCTGCATCACGGTATAGTTGGGCTGGGTCTGCTCGATCACCTTCTGGTACATCCGGTTCACGGCCTGCCAGTAGTTCTCGCTGCCCTCCTGGGCGGCCCCCTCGGCAAATTCCCCGGGGTGGTTCTTTACATAGGCCTTGCTGCCCTCCCACAGCGCTGCCACCGTCACCTCGTCCACGCCGTTGATCCACCCAGTCACGGCTTTCGGCAGCTTGTCCATGGCCTTTTCCGCCGGCGTGAGGCCTTTGCCAATGCTGGCCAGCTCACCCCGCTGGCTGCCGCGCTTGCGCCACTCCAGCAGCACGTCCCCGTGTTCCGAGATCTCCGTTTCCAGCGCCGCCCGCTGCTTGGTAGAAAAGTTTTTCACAAACGGCACCACCGATGCCATGGTGTCGCTGCCCAGCACGGCCGCCGCCGTGGGCAGACTGGCTGCCTGCGCAATGGCCACGCCCGGGTTCAAAGTCAGGATTGCCCCGGCGTAGTTGCCCCGCAGCCGGGCCGCCATCCGGCTCACGCCGTTGTCCCGCTTGCGCTGGGTGGTCTGCAGGTCGGTCAGCAGTTCGTTGACGTATTCCACCGCACTGTGGCCCCACTGCTCCTTGATGATGCCGTTCTTCAGGTTATACACGCCGTCTTTCGTTTCCACGTTGCTGTTCAGCACCTTCTTCACGTCCCGGATGGGCAGTGCCAGGCCCGCATAGGCCGCCGTGTCCCGGATGCTGCGCTGCACCACATTGCTGCACTCTTCCAGCAAAATTGGCTGCACCGCTTTCTTGACACGGTTCTTCAAAAAGCCCCGGCCCTCAATGGTGGCGTCAAGGTTCAGCCCCTCGATCTGGGTCGCCAGGGCTCTCTTGTCCACTGCAATGGGGTAGTAGTTTTTCACCCCCGCCCGGTTATAGCCCAGCAGCTGCATGCTGGTCTCGTTGATCAGGTTTGTGGTGTACTGGTTGAACAGTTCCTGCATGTCCGCGATCCACGCCCGGTCGTAGTCGGTCAGGGCGTTTTCCACCGTCTGCAGCACCGTGTCCACCATCGGGGTGCCGTCGGCATTCTGCAAGCCGCCCAGGTGCACAGTCTGGCCCTCCTGGTAGGCCCGCTCAATGTTTCCTTTTGTGTACTGTTTCATGTTCGGCACCGTCAGGCCGCCGTTCAGCAGGTGCTGGCGGCTGTCCGCATTCTGCAGATGCATGTACAGGCTGCACAGCATGGCGTGGTTCAGCGGCACGCTGTTGCCCTTGGTGTCGGTCAGGCCGATGTCCACCGTCTCGGCCCCCGGCCCGGCAAAGGCGTCCATCTCTTTCAGGTGGGTCTTGCCCGTCACGTCCGCAAAGAGTTTCTCGCCCTTGATGATGATCTCACTCTGCCGGCGCTGGCCGTCGTTCAGCATCCTTGCCAGCTTCTCCATCTGGCCGTTCTTTGCGTAGCCGCCCAGCATGCGGAACACCCGCTCACCGCCCAGCATGTCCAGCTGGTACTTGGTCAGCGTGTTCCGCAGCCCGTCAAACCGCCCGCCGGGGCGGTTGCCCTTGCTGGTTTTCACCTCGTAGGCAGCAGCGTCCGCAATGGCGCTCACTTCCTCAGCCTTTGCAAGGCTCAACGTCTTGTTTTCGGTGCGGATCACATGCAGCGTGCTGCTGGTAATGGCTTTCAGCAGCCGCAGCTGGTCCACTGTCATGGGCAGGCTGACACGGTTCTCCGTGTCCCGGATGCGCGCTTTCAGCCGGTCCTGCAATGCCCTTGCCTTCTCACTGTCCGGCAGAGCTTCCGCCTGGGCCAGCTGCTCGTGCAGCTTGTCCAGCCGGGCGTTCTTCGCAGCTGTCAGGTCCTCCCGCAGCGTCTGGATCAGTTCCGGCACCTTGCTCTGCTTCCAGTCCTCGGTCATGGCGTTGGGGGCTCCCTCGCTGCCCATGCTGGCCGTAATGCTGTCCTGCAGCCTCGTCAGCTGGTTCACAGCCTTGCTGTTCAGGGTCACCAGGTTCGCCAGCTTGGCCACCTCGGCCGCCTCCACGATCAGCCCCTTCTGCACATACTTGCCCTGCTGGGGCCGCAGCACCATCTGGTTCAGCTGGGCCGCGTTCGCCCGGATGCTCCGTTTCAGCTCGTCCGCCTTCCGGGCGTCCCGGGCCCGCTGCACCCGGTTCTCGGCTACTTTCTTCGCAATAGCAATGTCCTCGTCCCGCTGCTGGCGGGCCACTTCCAGCGCAATGGCGTTCCGCTGGGCCTGTTTCTGCTGCCAGGCTTCCCGCCGGCGCTCGTTTTCGGCCTCCCACTCCATGATCTCGTTGTCCTGGATCATCAGCGAGCGCTCCGCCCGGTCGGCCCGGCGCTGCTCCTGCTTCACCTGGTCGGCCAGGTAGTCGTTTTCTTCCCGCAGCTCGCCCATGCGTTCCTTGTACCACAGCTTTGCCGCGTCCATGTCCTCCTGCCGCTGGGCTTTCAGCCGCTGCTCCTGCTGCTTCAGCTGCCGGCGGAACTCCTCCCGCTGGTAGGTGATGTACTCGTTCACGTCGCCCAGGTTGGTAAAGGTCTTTCCGTCGATCTTCACAGCGCTCCGGGTCTCGGTGCGCTGGTTGGCGGCCAGTCGGCGGGCAAACTCCTGCCGCTGCACTTTCTGGACACCCTGCATGCCCTTCTCCACCTCGGCGGCCCTTGCCTCGTCTCCGGCCGCCGCCTTGGCCATCTGCAGCGCCTGCTTCTGCATGCCCTCAAAAATAGCCTGGGCGTCGGTCATCTCGGGCACGTTCATAATGTCGTCGATCATCCGCCCGGCCAGCTCCACCCGGGCGTCCTCGTACTCGGCCTCGTCCGCAAAGCGGCTGCGCATCTCCGGCTTGATGCTGTCATGCAGATTCATCAGCACGTCCAGCCACTCGGTGCTCTCCATGCTCATGACACCCTCCACACCGGCCTGCTGGGCCGCCGCTTTCCACAGCGCCCGCGCACCGTCCTGGATGCCGCCCACGGCCCGGGTGTCGTTCACAATGCTCTCGTACTGCTCCGCCGGGTTGCCGTCCCGCACGCCGTCGGCCTGCCGCAGGGCCACACCGTGGCTGCGGGCCTCGGCCACCGCCGCGCTCCAGTTGCCGTACCGCTTCACCAGCTCCGCCTTGGCCTTGCCGGTCTTGTTCACGGTGTACTCCAGCCGGTGCAGCTCCGGGTATTCGTCCCACAGCTCACTGTTGCGGTAGGTCGCCCCGTCCAGCACCTCGCCCGCCAGCGTCTCGGCCAGCGCCTGGGCCTTTGTCATGTCCGCGCCGTCCGCTTTCAGGTAGTCCACCAGCACCCGGGTCTCGTTGGCCAGCTTTGCCCGGTCGGCCCGGCTGGCGTTGGCTTTCGTCCACCGCGCCGCCAGCCCGTCCAGGCTGTCCTGGCTCACCTTCACGCCCCGCGTCACCCCAAAGAACTGGCTCAGGGTGTCCAGTGCCGCCGCCGTGTTCGCAATATCCCGGCTCGCCTGCCGCTGGTCGTTCTTCTTTGCCTCCCGGCTGGCCTGCTCCGCCAGCTGGAAACGGAACTTTGCAAGGCTGCTTTCCTGCGCCAGCTCTCCGGTCTTGTAATACTCCCGGATCTCCCGCACCACCTTGTCCGCATCCACACGCCCGCTGTATTCCTTGCTGGCGGCAACCCTGCCGTCTGCTGTGGAGATGTCCAGCGTGAACTGCCCGCGCTCGCCGCTCAGCTGCTCGGCCATTTTCCGGATCTGTTCCAGCTGCTGCGCCGTGGGGGCCGTGTCCGCCGAAATGTCCACGCCCGGTGCCTCGGCCATCACACGCACATTGCCGTCCAGCAAAAACTCATTCAGAGCTTCCGTGCCGTTCTTCACTTCCGCCGGGCCGAACACCTCCAGAATTTCCCGGTGGTCGGTGTCCCGGCTACGGTCATTCTGGGCAAAGTCCAGCATCTGGCCGTCCGGCAGAATGTACCCTGCCCGCCGGAATTCTTCCGTCACGCCGAACTGCTCCTTCGCCAACATCCGCCGGTACTCCGCATTGCCGCCGTACGCTTTGGCTCTGGCATTGTAGGCGTTCTGTGCATCCTTGGCCTGGGCGTCCTTCCGCTGCTGCAGACGCTCATTGGCTGCTTTCATCTGCTCCGTCAGGGCGCTGTCCCGCTCTTCCAGCGCGGCCAGGCGGCTGTTGTACTCCTTGCGCTTTGCAAGGTAGTCCTGGTATTCTGCGCTGTCCCGGTAGGCCTTGCCCTCTGCGGAAAAAACGCCCAGCGCCTTTTTCTTTGCCTCGATCTGCTGCACTTCGGCACTGTTCAGCCATGCGCTGCGTTCTTCCTTCAGGGCACTGCGCTGCTTGGTCAGTTGCTGCTGTTCGGTGCGCAGCTTTGCCAGCTCATCCTGCTCCGCCAGCTGATAGCGCACATTTTTCTGCACAGCTGCATTGTTTTCCTTGCTTTCGACAGAGGTTTGTGCTATAGTAGTGTCAGAAGATACTTCCTGAGCATCCGCAAGGGTGCTCCGCACAGCTTTCGGGAGCTGTGTGGGAGTATCTTCTTTTTTTGTCATATTTCCCTCAGTGTCAAACGTCACATAGCTTCCATCTGTCCAGCATACCTCATGAACATAGAAATTCTTCATGCCATTCTGTCGGGTGTATTCTCTTACAATCACGCCTTCATACAGCTTTGTTCCGTCAATTTCGACGGGCGCTGCAAAGACATAAGTATCATACCCTCGTCCCTGCCAGTTTTGCTCATACCCGATTTGCTTTCCTTTTTGAATTACTTCGGGGACTGCAGCAACCGCAACCTGTTTTGCTTTGCTGTTCCCATGCTGCACCGTTGCACGTGCACCGCTCTTTGTCAACTCCACCGTTCCGAAGTTTTCACGAATCACTTTGTTTCCTATAGAATCAAAGAATTCTTCAACATTGGAAATGTTTTCGTTTCGCGTTTTTCCGAAAGACACCTCTGTTCCTTCGATTGTCGCCACCGGTTTCATTTCTTCCAATTCGTCCAGATGGCCGTTCATCTGCTCTACCAGAGAATCTTTTCCCTCGTGCAGCTGGAACCGCACCCCCTGCGCCGCACCCTCACTCTTGAGGGCTGCGGCGTTTTCTTTTGCCGCCCGCAGGTTGTCCATGGCCTTTTCCGCATGGGCAAAATAGGCGTCCTGCAGGGCCCGCTTTTCCGCCTCGGCCAGACGCTGGGCTTTCAGGGCCGCCCGGTTCTCCGGGTCAAGGGTCAGCGCTTCCTTTGCCCGGCTGATGATGCCGTTCAGCATCTCCTTCACGGCGGTCATCACCTTGTGGATGGTGCCTGCCTTGCCGGCGTTCTTCTCCGCCTGCGCCCGCTGGAACTCCGCCCACCGGGTCACGCTCTCGGCACTGTCAAAAATGCCGCGCCAGCTGTCTGCCACCAGTTCCTCTGCAGCCTGCTCGTAGGTCAGGCCCTGGGCGGCATAATCCTTCACCTTGTCCCGGATCAGCTCGTCCACGTTCTCAAAGCCCTCGCTCTTCGCCAGGTACTCCAGCGCCGTGTTCTGCACCGCCTTGGCACCCTCAGCGTCCAGAGCGTTGTACCAGTGGTAGTCCTCGTGCAGCACCGTGCCAAACACGTCTCCGTTCCGGTCGCCAAAAAAGATGCGGCCCGTCTCGGTGTCCACATAGGCTTTCACCCGCTCGCTGGGGCTTCCGTCCGGGCCCAGCAGCACGCTCTTCAAAATGGCGTCCGTGCCGGTTCCCGCCGCGTTCAGCCGGATCACCTGGGCTGCCACATCGTCCGCCGCGCGGTCGCTGCCCTTCCAGATCACCCGGCCCTCGCCTTTGGTGCTCTGGTCGGTCAGGGCACCGCCCAGGGCCCCGCGCTCCACCGTGCCGGCTTCCACTTCGCCCTGCCCCTGCAAAAAGGCCGCCCGCAGTGCCTGCTCTCCGCCGGGCTGCTGCAGTACATAGTTCGTGTTCAGGGCAAGGTTGTTCATGCTGCCCGCCAGCTCCAGCGCCTTGTCAAAGGTTTTCACCCCGTCCATCTGGCCCATGCGGTACATGCTGCTGGCCGCCGCCGTGTAGTGTTCCAGGTCAGCAACGCTGTCCGGCACCATCCGGCTGATGGTCTCCGCCGCGCCCTTGCTCACCTTCCAGTCCGTCAGGGTCCGCTGCACGGCCCGCTGCTTCTCAGTCAGGGTCTGCTGGCGCAGCCCCACCGTCCGCCGCAGGCCGTCCGGTGCTTCCCGGCTCTGCTGTGTCGTCTCCTGTGCTTCCTGCTGCGCAGCGGCCCGGCTTTCCGCCTGCGCCTGCTGGTACAGCTGTTCCGGGTCAAACAGCATAGTCCTGGGGTTTTCCGGGTCTACCGTCCGCACCGCTTCCGTGCCGTCCGCAAAGCGCACCGTCATGGTGTCGTTGCTCATGCTCACGCTGTAGCCCTGCCCGCTTTCCACGGTTTCCCCGGCCTTTTTCACAGTGCTCTGGCGCTGATCGGCGGCAGGGTTCTTCACTTGCGCTGCCTTGTTCCCGACATTTGTGCCAGGAGCCTCCGCCTCCTGCTGCACGGCCTGCTCGGCAGTCTGCTGCTGGGCAAGCGTGCGCAGGGCTTTCCGGGTCTCGCTGGCCGTGGCAGGCAGCTCCATGCCGTACTCCTCCGCAAAGGCCGCGCGGTTCGCCGCATTGGCTGCATTCGGGGTAAACAGGTTGATGGTCTTGCCCGTCAGGTTGTCCGCCTGCAGGGCGGCCGCCAGCTGCTGCACCGCCGGGTTCTCGCTGCGCACCGCCGGGGCCGCATCCTTCTGGGCAGTTGTTTCCGCAGCATCTGCATTGTCCGTCTGCTGCACGGCGGCGGCCTGGTCTGCCTGCTGCCGTGCAGCTTCTCCCGGCTCCATGGCCCGCGCTTCCAGCGCCCGCTGCGCCGCTGCGGCATCCGCCGCCCGGCTCTCGGTGTCCGCCTGCACCGGGGCAGCCGTTTCGGTTCCGGCCCGGGCGTCCAGCGTCCGGCTCATGGCACCCAGCCCCGTGCCCACGGCACCGCCCAGCGCACCGGAGGCGCCACCCGTCAGGCCGCTCTGCAGCGCCTGCAAAAAGGTGTCGCTCTGCAGCAGCTCGTCGGCGGCCTGCTGGTCGCCGCCCAGCGTGGCATCAATGATCTTGTCCGCATAGGTCTCCACAAAGGCCTGTACCGCATTGTCCACGCCGCCGGAGATCGTGTTGGCGGCCAGCTGGCTGTTGCCCAGCCCGCTCACCAGCTTCGAGCTGCGCACAAGATCGGCCAGCTTTCCGGCCACCGTGTCCCTGGCATAGTCCACGCCCATGCTGCGGGCCATGTCCGCCACGCCCACGCTGTTGATGGCCCAGCCTGCGCCAAACTTTGCAAGGCCCACGCCCACAGCCTGGCCGGCGCTGGTGCCCTTCTCCGCGTCCTGGCCCATGCTCTCGGCCGCGCCCTGGGCGCTCAGCACCGGCAGCACCAGGTAGGGGCTCACGCCCGCAACAGCCAGGTTCTCCGCCGCGCTGGTGGCAACGCCCATGGCTGTTTTGGCCGCCGGGCTCATGCCCGCCTGGGCTGCTTCCGTGCGCTGCTGGCCGTAGTGGTACAGCTGGTAGCCAAGGCTTGTGTCCTTGTCCAGCGCCGTTTTCTGCACCGTCCCGGCAATGCGGCTGCGCATTTCGTCGATCTCGCTCTGGCTGTAGCCCATGCCGCGCAGATCCTCGTCGGTGTACTGGGGGTTATAGTCCATGTCCACCGCCGTGATCCGGTCTTTCAGTTCCTTGCCACGGGCATCGCCTTCCAGTTCCTTGTCCAGTGCCGCCTCGTTTTTCTGGGTAGCCCGGATGTCCTTCACGCCCTGGGTGGTCATCTCGCCCGCCATGGGCACCGCCGACGCCACCGTGGCTGCAATGCCCTTCGTGGTGTCCGCCGTGCGGCGCACCGCCCGGTCAGTCACCGGCAAGGCATCATATTCCCGGATGTATGCCCGGGCCTCGTTGATCTCCTGGGCCGTGTACCCCATCTTCAAAAGGTCTCCGGGGCTGTACCGCTGCTTTGTACCGGTTACCTGCACGGCCTGCTCCGGGGCAACGCCCTTGTCCTCCTGAGTGGTGTACTCCTTCTGCCGCAGCAGGTCCACCACCTCCCGGTGCCGGGGGTCGGCATCCATCCACTGGTTCAGCTCGTCAAAGCGGTCGGTCTGCCGGTCCTTGGCAAGGGCGTTTCCCACCTTCTGCGCCGCCTTGGCGTAGCTGCCGTAGGTGCCCTGCGCAATGGCCCGCTGTTTCGGGGCGTTGTCGCTGCCAACATAGTTCCAGTCCGGTTCGTAGTCCTCCTGCCGGTCCGTGGCCACCGGGCTGCCCGTGTTGCTGGCCATATCCGCCAGCACCTGCTTGCCCAGCGTGTCCGCGCTCACCGTGCCAAGCACCTGCCGCGTGCCGCCGGTCCAGGCCGGGGTGCTGGCCGTCGTCTGCAGGCGGCTGGTGCTGGCGGGGGCAGCCGTCATCTGGCTGCGGATCTGCGCCACCTGGGCCACGCTCAGGCCCGTGCCGGCGCTCTTGGCTGCCGGTGCCGCCGGGGTGGTCTTGGCCGTCTGGGTCGTCGTCGTCTTCTTCTGGGCTGCGGTTTTTGCGGCGTCATTCGCTTTAATCTGCTCCCGCATCTGGCGCACCTGTTCTACACTCAGGCTCATGTTGCTCCTCCTTTACCATCCCATAGTCTGCGACACCTGACTGATGGTGCTGTCGCTGTAATTTTTCCGGATCAGATACTCGGTGATCTGGGCCATGTCATAGCCATTGTTTGCCATCTGCTGTGCTTCTCGCAGCGCCGTATTGTAATTGCCGCCTTTCGGGCTGGCCATGCTCACCGACGCCCCCGCCACGCCGTCCACCGTGCCGCTGGTGCTCCACGGCGTTTTGGTGGTCGCTGCCGGCAGCTTGCTGGTCGTGGTTCCCGCCTTTCCCGCTCCGGTTCCTCCCGCCGCGCTCTGGGTGCTGGCCTTGGTGCCGGTGTCTGCCTTGATCCATCCCGCATTGGTCAGGGTCCGCTTGTAAAAGTCGTACAGGGGCTCGGTGCCCTTCATGCTGGAAAATTTGTTTGCCATCTGCTGCAGCTGGCTGGTCGTGTAGCCGCCGCTCTTGCTTCCCGAGCTGCTCCCACCGCTTCTCGTGCTTCCGGTGCCCGTGGTCTTGTACCGCTGCTGCAGTCCCAGCAGCGCCTGCTGGTATGCAAGGTTCGAGCTGTTCAGCCGCCCGGCAATGGTGCCGTAGCTGTCCGTGCTGTCCCCGCTCAGTCCTGCCATCTGCAGGTAATTCTTTGCTGCCGTGTCGTTGCCGCTGCCCGCCAGGCTTGCGCCCTGCAGCAGGGCCGCCATCTTGTCCTTCTGGGTATCGCTCATGCCCTCCCAGGCGTCCAGCATCGTGCTGTCCAGTCCGTACTTGGTCAGGGTCTGGGCTGCCAGGTCATCAAAGCCCGCCTGCTTAAAGGCCTGCGCCTGTTCCATGGCGCTGATCTGGTCGCTCAGCTGGGTGCGCTGCAGGCTGTCCGCATACTGCTGCTTCTGTAGTTCAAACTCCTTGTCCCACTGGTAATAGCCCTGGTAGGCATCGTACCCGGTCTTTACCGCATTGCCCACTCCCTTCACAACGTTCCACACATTGTTCCAGAAATCGCTGTTCTCCTGCCGTGCCGTGTCCACCCGGCCGCTCAGGTAGTCCCGCCAGTTCTGGGCATTGCTCACGCTGCCGTCATACTCGCTGCGTTCCAGGCTCTGCTGGCCCAGCAGGTCGTCCAGCACGCTGGTGGTGTCACTCATCTTCTGCTTCCAGTTCTGCAAAGCGTCCGCCCGCAGGCTGCTCAGGCTGTTGTCCACGCCTGCGATCTGCTCCCCTGCCGCCTGGTTCGCCGCGGTCTTGGCCCAGTCCGCACCGTACCCGCCCGCCAGGGTATTGGCCGTGCCGGCAGCGGCTGCCGCGCCGTTCTGGGCGTTGGCCACGCTGTTGGCCCGGTACTGCTGGTAGGCAGCGTTCAGGGCGTCCGTGTCCACGCCGGTGCTGCCGGTCAGGCTGGCATCCGCCAGCTGCACCAGCTTCTGGTTGATGCTGTCCGTGTAGTTGTTCTGGTAGACCCTCGGCATAGCCTGTTCGGCCTGGGCCAGCTTCTTCTTTGCCGTGTTCAGTCTCGCAATGGTTCCCATGGTGTCCCCTCCTTACACAAAAAAGAATGGTAAGATCTGCGCCGCCAGCTGCACCGCGCTCAGAATGCCGTTCAGCCATCGGCTGGTGCGCTGGCTGCTCTCGCTGCTGGCCTTGTCGTACTCGTTCTGGCGGTACTGCAGCCCGTCCATCCAGTTGGCCATGTCCTTCTGGTAGTTCTGGTAGTCCTGCTGTTCGGCGTTCTGCAGTCCGCTCAGCTGGCTCTCCAGCCCGGTGCGCTTGGCCGTGTACTCGCTGCGGCTCTGGTCCTGCAGGCTGTTCAGCACGTTGTCCAGGTTGTTCATGGTGGCCGTGTAGGCGTTCTGGCCCGCCTGGGTGCCGTAGCTGCTGCCATAACCGCCGGTCTGGGCGGCGGCATTGGCCTGTGCATTCTGGTTCGCCAGCTTGGCCGAGCGGGTGTACTGGCTCTTGTACTGCTGGTAGGCCGTGTCGGCGTCCGGGTCGTAGTCAAACTCTTTCATGCCGTCCAGCTGGCCCATCACGTCCTTGATCTTCGGCTGGTACTGGCTCACATAGTCCGCCGGGCGGGTCTTTTCGTAGTTCTCCAGTTCCGTCCGGGCATTGCTCAGTCTGCTCATTCCGTCTCCCCCTTACTGCTCAAAAAATTCTCGCTCATGTTCTCGCTGTCCAGGTTGGTCAGCACGTAGCCCAGCTGTTCCTGCAGCTGGTACAGGTAGTTGCGCAGCGCCCGGGCGTCCTCCGGGTCCATGCTGCTGCCAAAGCTGGGCAGGCTGATGCCGTTCAGCCCCGCTAAACTCGCCATGTTCATCCCTCACTTTCTCGGCCCGGCCCCGGTCACCCGGCCGCCGGTGGTGCCTGCCAGCGTAAAGGCCATGCTCCGCAAAGCGATCTGCCCCGTGCCGCTCAGCTTCAGCCGCATGGTGTCGTGCCGGCGCGGCTCAAAGGGCAGGTTCAGCCGGGCATGGTCTCCCGTGGCGGCCGCCGTGCGCAGGGTCTCCCAAGGTCCGCCGTCGTAGCTCGCCGCCAGCGTCACCACACTGTGGGTCTGGGCGTCCAGCCGCAGGGTGATCCGGCTGATGTATTTGTCATCCGTCTCGGTCAGTCCAATGTCTCCGCTCACCGCTTCAAACTGCAGCGCCGCCTCGGCTTCCCCTTCTGTTTCCCGGTCGGGGTCTGCCGCCCACAGGGCCCGGCCGTCCCACAGGTACAGCTGCCGGCCGGTGCTGGCCATCTCGTAACCCACGGCGCTCTCCTCGTGCCACAGGCCCCGCTCCGTGTCGTACACCAGCAGCCGCCCGGCGCTGTCCCCCTGGCGGCGCAGGTACAGGTAATACCGCGCGTCCAGGCTTCCGGCCGCGCACCACGCGGCCCCCGTCAGCTTCCCGGTGTCCAGCGCGCCGGACACCTTGCTGGGCAGGCTGCCGTCCCATGCCATCACCCCGCCGGGCGAAAGGTAATACAGCGTCTCGTTCAGCACGCACAGGCTGTGGGCGGCGTTGGCTGCCACGCCCCGGCACCGCACGCTGGAAAGCTGGTAGTCGCTGGGTTTGGAGCCGTACAGCTTGTGGATGCAGTTCTCTTTGAAGAACAGCACATACCCCATGCAGCTGGCCGCGCCGGTAAAAGTGCCGTCGCTGCCCACGCTCACGGCGTAGCTGTCCGCTGCAATGCCCCGGTAGCTGTACCAGTTGGTGGGGTCGCCCAGGCGGCAGGCGTAAATGGTGTTTTCCTTCTTGCTGCAGCCCCACACCCGGTTGCCCTGCTCCGTCACAAAGTCCAGGTCCGGCACCCGCCGCTCCAGCGTGATGCTCACGGCCAGGCCCTCGTTCTCGGTGCGCGCCCCGTCCAGGCTGCGCCAGCTGGTGCCCGTGGCCGTCACCGTCCAGCTGCCATAGTACCGGCTGCTGTCCTGGGCCGGGGTCAGGCTGGCCACAAGGTCGTCCCCCTCCAGCGCCTGCACCACGATCTCCCCGTTCAGGTCTGCCGCCAGCGCGTCGCACACCGCCTGCGGCATGCCGGTCAGGGTCACTGTGTCGCCCTCCTTCAGCAGGCTCCCGATTCCCGGGCAGGTCATGCGCACCGTGTTCACCAGCACCTGCACCCACTTGCCGCTCTTGGCGCTCCACTTTTCCAGCACGCTCTCATAGTCGTACAGGTTCTTCGGGTCGCCCTTCAAAAACAGCTGCCCGTCCTCCGGGCTCTCCGGCTCCGTGTCGCCTGCACCGGCCACCTCGTACATCTTGCCCTCCGTGTCGCAGGGGCACACGGTCATTTTGCGGTCGCCCAGCTCCCACTTTGCCCCCAGCGTTTCCAGCTGGCCGGTCTCGGTGTCAAAGGCCAGCTTGTCCGGCCAGATCAGCACCTTGCTGCCCATGCCGGCCAGCGCCTTGCGGTCGTCCGTCAGCACATTCTCCAGCGTCACCGCCGCCGTGCGGCCCGCCTGCCCGTCCGGTGCGTATTCCAGCCCCGTGCCCCGGCAGATCAGCAGCCCGTTCAGGTGGTACATGCCGTTCACCTTCTCCACGTCCCGCACCTTTTTGCGCAGCGCCCGGGTCTGCAGCGCCGGAAATCCCCGGCCGGAAAAATTCAGCGCCGCCGAGAGCTCCGCCTCGCTGCAGCTGTACGTCTCGTTGATGCCCCCAAAGGCCCGCAACAGCTGCCGACTGCCGGTCAGCTGGTTCAGGTTCGTCCCGTCGATCATCTCTCAATACCTCCACTGCACCCCGCCCGCCGGGGGGTATTTCTGCCGCATCCAGGCTGCAAACTCCTGGCAGTAGTCACTGTACATCTGCAGCTCGTTCACCGCTCGGGCCGTCTCGCCCAGGGCCAGGTCCATCTGGGCGCACAGCCAGTGCTGGTACAGTGCGCTGAAGGCATCCGGTGCCAGCAGCTGGGTGTCATACTCCAGCCCGTCCCCGGCCATGTCCGCGCCCACAGCGTCAAAGTCCCCGCAGGCCGAGCGGTTCACTACCGTCTGCCGCAGCCGCGCGTCGCACTGGCGCAGCCACGTCTGCTTCATCTCGTCCCCAAAGTCGTTGTTCGGCCGCATCTGGTCACAAAGTTCTATCGCCTTTCCGGCTGTCATCGTTCCGCCTCCTTAGCAAAAACACCCGGCACAGCAAGTGCCTGCCGTACCGGGTGTTCTCTTCACGTTGTTCTTACAGCTTCTGCAGTGCCGGCACGTTCTGCGCCGCCGCCTGGGCCGCCTCGATCTTCGCGTTGGCCGCGTCGTCCATCTCTTCGCTGTGGCGCAGCACCTCGGCCACCGCCGCAGGCACCTCCACGTCCACACCGCGCTGGATCAGGTACGCCTCGCCGTTCACGCTCACAAAACGGGCGCTGGAGTAGCGGCCGTTGTCCTTGAACAGGTGGATCACCTCGGTGTCACGCTTTTCCGCCTGCACGTCCTTGGTGTCCTGGGTGGCTGCTTCTGCAGCCTGCTGGGCGGTTTCTTTCTTCACTGCCATTTTGTGTTCATCCTCCGTTCCTCAGTTTGCCTTCGCCTTGGCGCTGTAGCGTGCGCTGCAGCTCTCAATGCGCACCATGTACTGCTCGCTCAGGCGCTCGGCGGTCTTCACAGCCTTCCAGCCCACAGAGGCGCGCTGGTTCAGCGGGTCGTCGCCGTAGCCCAGCTGCTTCACAATGTGCTGCAGGCCGCCGCCTTCCAGCTCGGTGGTGGCGTAGGCGTGGGCACCCAGCACCAGGGTGCCAAACACCGCAAGGCCCGAGGGGCAGCCGGTGCCGGTCCAGATCTTGGCCTCGCTGGTCTCCACAAACCGCACGTTGTTGATCTTGCCGATCTCGCCCTCAAAGATCTCCTCAGGGCTGGCGTACTTGTGGGCCTCCACCCAGTTGGGGTCCTTCTTGATGTCGTAGGCCGCATAGGGGTGGATGATGGCCACATAGCTGCCGCCAGCAGAGCCGATGGGGTCTGCGTTCTGCACCTTCAGCTGGGCCACCGCCTGGTCGATCAGGTCCACCGTCAGCTGAGCGGTGGCGTCCAGGCCTGCACGGCTGGTCACCGGGGTCTCTGCGCCGCCTGTGCCGATCTTGGGGGCGTAGATCACGTTGGTGCCGCCGCACAGGATGTCCCGGACGATGGTGTCCATGGTGCGGCCGGACTGGCTGGCCAGCACGCTGGTGGCCTGCACCACGTTGTTGTCGATGGTGGTCATCTGCACCATGTCGGTCAGGGGCACCCAGCCGCCGTACTGGTGCACCTCAGCGGTCACCGTGGTCACGGTCAGGGCCTGGCCTTCCGGGGTCACGCCCTCGGTCAGGGGCGTGGTGGCCTTGGGCAGCGCGTCATACTTGCGGAACTCGATGATTTTGCCGTTGTTGGCCGGGATCGGGTAGCTGTCGCCGAACTGGTCATGCACCAGCGCCGGCAGCGCCTGGTCGATGAGGCGGCGCTCGTAAAAGGTTTTCATCTCGGCGCTCATGCCGGAGCTGCCGGTGGTGTTCTGCAGCTGCTCGTGCGCATCCGCAAACAGCTGCAGGTTCAACTTCTTCCATTTCATGGTTTGGTCCTCCTTCAAAGGTTTATGTTCTCACACCCTCGTGTGGGAAGTCGTTACAGCGTGATCTTCTCGCCCCGGCGTGCCCTGCGTTCCAGGTCCTCCAGCTGGCGGCGACTCATGCTGGCCACGTCCACATGGGTGGTCACCGCGCCGCCGGGCCGGGTGCCGTTCTCGCCGGGCCGGCCGGCCCTCTGCTGGATGCGTGCCGCCACGCCCTGCTCCACCTTCTGGGCGGTCTGGGCCGTGGCCTGCTGCATGATGTGGTCAAAGTAGGCGGCCCGGTAAGCGTCCGGCAGGCTCACGCCCCGGCGCATCAGGTCGGCCACCTGCTCGTTGGCCAGCACCTCCTGCAGCTCAAAATCCGGGTACTGGGTCTTCAGCTGGGCGGCCTGGGCCTCCCACTGTGCCTGGATCTGGCTCACCCGCTGCTGGCGGGTCGCTTCCTGCTGCATGGCCTGCAGCTGCGCGTTGCGGGTGTTGCTGCGCTTCAGGTCGCTCTCCATCTTGTCCAGCTCCCGGGCCGTCTTTACGCTCACGCCCCGCTGCTGGGCCAGCTCCTCGTAATACTTCTCGTCCTTCACGCGGCCGTTCTCCACCGCCTCGATCAGGCCGTCCAGGTCCTCGGTGCCCACGCCGTAAGCGTTGGCCAGTGCCTGGGTCAGCCGCGCCACCTGCGGGTTCTGCCGGATGTTCTCCGTGGCCTTATCAATGGCCCGCTGCATCATCTCCTGGAACACGTCGCTGTATTCGCCCTGCACCATCTCGCCAAAGGCTCTCCGGCGCTCCTCCGGGGTCTTTTCGGCCTTGGGCTCCTTGGCAGGTTCCTGGTGCTTCTCCGCTTCCGCCGGGTCACTCTCACTGCCAGAGGCCCCCTCCTTGAGAGGGCTGCCGCCCGCAGGCGGCTGGGGGAGTTTCTCCCCGCCTGCCGCCTTGCCCTTCAGCGCCCCGCTGCGCCGTGCCAGCCGCTCCTGCGCCGGCCGCAAAGCCGGTGCCTGCACCGCCGGGGGTGCCGCTTCCGCCGCACCGCCCTCTGCAGCCCCTGCGCCGCCGTCTCCGCCTTCTGCGAAATACTGCAGGTTCATCTTGCCGCTCACCATGTCCGCCAGCTTGTCAGGTTCCAGTTCCTTGGTATCGGCATACACATAGTGCACCTCCAGTTCCACGTTCTCCGGGTAGCTCTCGGCCAGGGCGTCAATGCCGTCCTGCACCAGCTCCACCCAGGCGTCCGCCATGTCCTGCGTCTGGTCGGTGGGGGTCATTTCCACCTTCATCCAGCCGTCGCCATGGGCCACAACGCCCACGGCCAGCAGGCCCGCCCGGGCTGCTTCCGTCACCTCGTTGGCCAGCGTCTGCAGCAGCACGCTCACCGCCGCACACACAACGTCCTGCCCGTACTTGCCTGCACCGGCGTGGCCCTCGGCCTTTACCTCGTAGCCGGTCACACCGCTGGCCCACACCGTCCTTGCAACTGTCGCTCTGATCATCGTTTCCTCCCGCTTCAATTTTCAAAATCATTCCTCTAAGCAGAACTCGCCCTTCGGGAGAGCCGCAAGCAGCTCCGGCCCCGGCCGGACTGCGCACTGAGAGGGTCATTCTTTGTTCGGGTTGTTCGCATCCATGGCCCGCTTGGCCGCCTGTGTCGAGAGACTGTTGTTCCCTTCGCCCACCGCAGCGCCCAGGCTGTTGGTGGTGCTGCGGGTCACATTGCTGCTGCCGCTGCCGCCACCCGTGCTGCCCGCCGCCTGCGCAGCCGCTCCTGCCGCCTCGCTCACGTTGGTGCCGTTCTGCTGGTCAATGATGGCCGCCATTTTCTGCATCTGCTGCGCCATCTGCTGGAGCTGCTGGTACAGCGTGCCGTTCTCGCTCACCCGCTGGCGCACCTTCTCAATGCCTTCAAAATCCATCATGTCCAGCGCCGCCAGGGCCGCGTCGGCGTTGGCAGGCGCAAAGAAGCCCATCTGGTAGCACTCTTTCGCCGTCTCGTTCTGAGAAAGACGGCTGAAGGTGCTCTTCTTGGCCGCGCTCACCGTGATGTCAAACACCGGCTCATGGTCGCCCAGCTGCACCCCTCCGATCTCGCCGCCCGGCACGGCCCGCAGCTGCGCCGCGCTGAAGGGGGTGTACTCGGTCTGCCCCGTCTCTCCGGTAACGCGGAACACCCGCTGCTCGTCGTAGAACTGGCGCATCAGCTCAATGATCAGGTAACACTCCTTCGCAAAGGAGCGGTACGCGCTTTTCAGCATGTCCCGGCTCAGCTTGCTGCCCGCTTCCTGCAGGGCCGCAATGGCGCTGGCCGCGGTCAGGCCGCTGGTAGTGCCGCCTTGACTCACGTCCCGGTTGCCGCTGACCTCCTTCAGCTCGTTCACCCGGTCGTCCCGGTAGGTGATGCAGTTGCCGCTCAGCACGCTGGTCTGCAGCGGCATAAAGGTGTCGCTGTTCAGCCGCCCCACCACATGCACGATGTCCCGGCTGAAGTCCGCCAGTTCTTCCTCGCTCACCCCGGCCGAGTCGCTCACCACAAAGCGCAGTTTGCTTGCCAGTTTCACGTTCTCGTCCATGGCGTGGTTCATCTCGTCAATGGCGGTCTGGGTGTCCTTCATCACGTCGATGTACCCAAAGCCCGCCGGGCTGTCCTCTTCCATGAACAGCGGGTCAAACACAAAGGGGTATTTCCCGTGGTCGTAAAAGCCCCGCTCGGCCAGGGCCGGGTCGTTCTCGCTGGCGTACAGCACCACGCCGTTGCAGTACTTGCAGTAGTGCAGCACCGGCGCGCCCTGCGGCCGGGCCTTTTTGTAGTACCAGTCCACCACCACACTCTTGCCGGTGGTGTCGAGCTGATCGTCGTGGATGTACTCGGCCACGTCCAGGCTCTTTCCGGTGTGGCCTTCCAGCTGGGGGTATTTCGCCACCAGCTGCTCGTTGTCCTCCAGGCTCAGGCTGAACAGGTTCGGGCTCTCCTGAATGTCGCTCACGCCAGGGGCCCAGTACAGCATCAGCAGGTTCACGCTCTTCACGCTGATGTCGCCAAGGCCCCCTCGCAGCGTCGGGTCCCAGAACACACCCTTCACGCCGGTGCCGGTCTTGAGCTTGCGCCACCAGGTGTCGCTGTACACCTGCTCATAGTCGCACTGCTCCAAAACCACCGGGATGATCTTCGAGAGTGCCTTGGCCGTTTCTTCGTCGTCCGCCGCCCGGGGCAAAACGTTGGGCTCCGGGTAGTTGTCCATGGCATCGGCGTGCTTGTTGGCAATGCTGTTGAACAGCCACCCGCTGGAGGGTTTGGGCTTGTCCTCCATCATCTTGTTCTCGCAGTTCTTCCAGTGCCCCATGCGGAACCACAGCTCGTTGTCCACAATGCGCTTGTCCAGCGACGCCTTGCCCGCCTTGTATTTCTGCAGGGTCTCCCCCGCCTTTGCGATCTCCTCCGGCCCGATCACCTGCGCCCCGGCAGCATCCTCCGTGGGTTTGCCGCCTGCCGTCTGCAGGCCCGTTCCGATCACAGGCTCCGGCGGCCGTGCTCCCAGGCCGTTCAGCATCCCGGCCCCCGCCGGGGTGGCAATTCCGCCCCGATCTTCCGGATACAACGTCTTTCTCGGGTCCGGGTACCGCTGCAGCAGCTCCTGCAAAAGTTCCTGTTCATTCATGCAGCTTTTCCTTTCCGCTCGTACTCATTCCAATCGGAAAACCGAGAAAAAAGCGTTAAGCACAGCGGCTAGCTTTTTTCCGGTTTGACTTCTTCTTTGGGATTATCAAGGGCGAGCAGCCCTTGATTCGTGGGTCCAGCGCGTCGAAATCGCCGTGACCTTGCCGCGCTAAACACGCGTCATTTGCTTCGCAAACCAGTCTGCGGCTTAAAAGCCCCACTGGGGCTTTCATGCCCTGCGGGCACCGCCGCGCTTTTCTGGTTCTCTTTTGTGCGGCAAAAGAGAACATCTCTCGTCCTTACACCCGCATCACTCTGGTGCGGCTCTTGTGGCTGTCCAGGTCCAGCGGGTCGTCCCGCAGTACCGTCTCTTTCTGGATCTGCCGCGGGCTGAGGGGGTTTTCCATCAGCACATAGCGGCACTCGTCGTAGATGTGATCCTCCTGGTCCGAGTCAATGTCCTCCACGTTGCTCTCGTCGTACACAAGGTTCGGGATGGTCCGGATAAAGTGTTTGCAGGTGTCAAACACCTGCAGCATGGGCCGTCCCTCGGCGTCAAAGGCCAGCCGGTAGTGCATCTGCATCTTGCCGGCAAGGCGGGTGTGGTCCCCCGGGTGCCATACCAGGTAGTACGGGTGCTTTTCCTGCATCTGGGCAATGCTCTCGCCCTGGCTCTCGTTGAAGATGGCCGGGTCCGCCACGCCCTGGATCACCCGGCCTTTCAGCATCGGGTCGTTCTCTTCCGCTTCCCTTATGCGCCGGGCCTGCTCCACCGGGTCGATCTTCAGGCCTTCGTTCGGCGTGCCGGTGCAGCCGTACAGCTCCTTGATCCGGTACAGCCTGCCATCCTCGTCCGCTGCATACCACCCCACCGAGAAGGGCCGCGAGTAGCCAAAGTCGTACCCGCGCCAGATCTTCCAGTGCGCCGGAATGCGAAACGGCTTGATGACATGGGTCCACCGCTGGTCCTCGTAGTGGGCCGGGTCGTTGCGCCACTCGGTGAACACCTGGCCGCTGAAGCTGTCCCAGCTGCCATAGAGCAGCGCCTGCTTCTCCGCCTCCGGTAAGGACGCCAGGTTGTTCAGATACCCCGGGTCATTTTTCAGCAGTGCCGGGTTGTCAAAGATGGTGGAGGGGATAAACACCCGCGTGCGCCGCAGCTTTTCCACGGTGCCGTCCGGCTTCTTCACGTCCACCAGCTGCACCATCCGGGTGCCCGGGGGTGCCGGCGTGATGAACCGGGCCTTCACCCACCCGTGGCCGATGCCGCCGGGGTTGGCCGTGGCCCGGATGTACACCTGTGTGCCCGGCCCGCTGGGGCGGTTGCGGCTCATCAGGTAGCTGTACTCTTCCCAGGTGAAGTGGGTCAGCTCGTCCACCCCGATAAAATCAAACTGCTGGCCCTGGTAGTTGTATTTGTCCTGGGACCGGAACATGCTGCCAAAATAGATCTTCGCCCCGCTGGGGAAGGTCCAGCAGTGGTTGCTGGCATTGTACCGGGCCTTGGGGAATGCGGGCTTGTAGTACTGCATGGTCTTGTCGATCAGCTCCCGCAGCTGGGGAAAGGTCTTGCGCAGGATCAATGCCCGGTAGTTGGGCACATCCACCTGCCGCAGCGCCTCGATCACCAGCGCGTCGCTCTTGCCGCCGCCGGCCGCCCCGCCGTACAGGGCCTCGTCCTCGCTGCGCCGCATAAAGGCCGCCTGCCTCGGCTGCGGCCGCCAGATGATGGGCCGGCCGTTAATCTCCTGCCGTGCCATCCAGCACCACCTCCTGCTGCTCTGCGTCGTCCTTTGCTTCCATCAGCACCGCCGGGGCAGCGCTCTGGCTGCCGCCCTCGTCCCGCGGCACCAGCGCCGCCGCATTGGCCGCAGCGTTCAGCAGCACCGTGGCCACGTTCGCCGCGTCCTTGTCGGTCATGGCCAGCGCCTCGTACCGCTCCAGTTGCTGTTCCAGCTCCTTCCGCTCATCGTCCTCCAGCCGCCGGTCGTAGCTGCCCGGCTCACTGTACACCACAAGGCCGGTTTCTGCCGCGTCCTGCAGGTTCTCCGCCTCGCTCTTGAGCAGCCCGCCGATCGCAAAGTCCCGGGCTCGGGCATCCTCGTCCAGTTTTGCCCGCAGCTTTGTGCAGATCTCGCTGGCCCGCTGGTTCTCGGCCACCCGCTGCTGCAGGTAGCCCACCTGGGCCCGGGCTCCCAGCGCCGCCCGGGCTGCGATCTCCCGCGCCGCCTGGGCCCTGGCCTCGGCAAACACCCCGTCCGACTTTCCGGCCTCCTCGGCCATCCAGCTGCGGATGGTGCTCTCCGGCACGCCGTACTTCCGGGCCACTGCACAGATGGAGTTGGAGCTGATCATGGCCATCACCACCTCGGCCCGTACCTTGGCCGGGTACTTTTTCCCGCGCCCCTGTCGGCCCGGCACGGTATTTTTGCAGTATTTCCGCTGTGCCATCCCAGGCCCTCCCTCTGTGCTCATGGTTCCAGTCTATCGCAAACCGCCGCACAAAAAACCTCCGGACTTTTTGGGGGAGTGGAGCACGGGTTGTGTTTGCTGTTTTTTCCGCAGCGGCCTTGCGGCGCTTTGAAAAACCAGAACACTGCCCCAGCCTCAGCTCCCAGCGTCTGCTGCGGCCCTTGGGCGGGCCTTGCATCCTGCTGGCCGCTGCCCCAACAGCTCCTCCCTGTTTCAGCCGCAGGCGGCGGTCGTCGCCGTTGCAGCACAAAAAGGCCGCGCGCCGCTGCGCTCAGCCATCCCTCTGCGTCCCCGCAGCTGTCATTCCGCATCCAGCAGCCCCGCCGCTGCCGCGTAGATCCCCACCGTGCTCAGCGCTTCCAGCTCCTTGCTGTAGTAGGTCGTCCGCCCGATGTACAGCGCCCGGATCACGTCCTCTTCCCGCATGCCCTCCAGGTAGCGCATCCGCAAAAGTTCCCAGCAGGCAGGGTCTGTCCGCGCATAGTATTCCTTCACCCGGGCCAGCACAGCTGCCCACCTGCCGTGCCCGTCGTACTGCCGCAGCGCTCTGCGCACCTCTTTCCGCTGCTTTTTGGTCACCTGCCCGCCGCCTTTCCTGCTTTTTTTGCCGTTTTTGGCTGATATCTCACACATTCCCCGCACAAACCGCCTATTTTACGCGCAAAATAAAATTATCTTGTCTGTCATGTGCGAACTTTCGCAAACTCCCGCCGCCGCAGGATCACATATGCTTGCGGTTCGGTGGCTTCCCAGCCCTCCGGCCGGGGCTCGGCATTCTCGTGCAGCCCGCCGGGGTCAAAGATCTGGATCTTCACGCACTCCCACCCCGGGAACAGCTTTTCCCACCACGCCGGGTCCTCCGCGTGTTCGCTGCAGGCCTCCCGCAGCTGGCGGCGGCTCCACTTGGTGTCAGCTGCCGGCTGCTCCTCCGGCAGGGTCAGGTTGCTGGTTTCCAGGCACCGCCGGAAGCTGTGGCCGTAGATGTACCCCACCGTGCCGCTCGTATCCTGCCCGTCAATGCCCAGGATCTTCTTCATGATAATCCGGTCTGCGTTCATGGTGCCCATGGGCTCAAACTCCCGTGTGCCGGGGACACGCCGCCGCCATAGATCCTCCAGCATATACCGCAGCTCCCGCCGCTCTGCCTCACTCAGCCCCAGGCACTGGGCAAAGCCATGCATGTGCAGCCGCCCGGCCTCGCCGTTGCGCACGGCCCACAGCATCAACTTCAGCCAGGTCCCCCGCACGCCAAACCGCTTGCGTGCCGCCCGCTGCGCTCGCCGGGCGTAGTTTCTCACGTCCCGCCAGCAGCCTTCCTCGTCCTCGGGCAGGTAGGCGTCCTCGTATGTAGCGGTCAGGTAAAAGCCGTTCTGGTCAAAATTGGCCAGCACCTTGCGCAGTCGACGGCGCAGACTGGCGGCCTTGTTCCGGCTTTTCTGGCCCTTGTCGCTCTCTTTGCGCTTCTTGCCCCGCTGGCGGTGCTCCTGATCCGTCACGGGGTAAATGCCCACGGCCTGGTATGTGTCCCCGCAAAGGGTCCTTTTTTCCCGGATGTAGCTTTTTCGCATCCCGGTGCCCTCCCTGTCCGGTAAACTTATCGTGTTGGTTTCTTTTCTGTGGTCCACACAGTCACAAAATTAACGGGTATACAAGCCCCCCAAAGCGCCCGCCCCGGACGCTTATTATAAAAAGGAATGGCCTGTTCAGTTCAAACGCCTGCCGCCAGAGTTTTCCATCTGGCAGCACCCGTTCGGCCTGACGTTCCCGCCGTCGCCAAAGCCCCCGGCCGCGCGCATCCAGCGCCGCCAGGGGCTCGTTATTTGTGCTTTCCGCCCATCCAGAGCTCCGCGTCAAAGTCGTTCCGGTTGATCTTGCCCGCATCGTTCTGGCTCTTCGTGTAGGTCTTTTCTTTCTGTACCTCGGCTTTCCAGGCCCGGTATTTTTCGCACCGGTCGCTGCAGGCTGGGTGCCGGTCCGGGCAGTCCGGCGTGCATACCGGCTTTACCATGCCGGAGCAGCCGGTTTTCCCTCTGCTGCCCAGTACCCATAGCTCAGCTCTTTCTTTCCACGCTCCCGGGCCTTGGCGTTGTAGCCTTCCAGTTCCCGCACGTCCCGCTGCAGCGGGGTCGGGTCTGTCAGGTACTTCTTCAGCCGCACCCGGGGCGCTCTGGGTGCCACCGGTTTCGGCACCGGCAGCGCAGCAGCTTTCGGCTTTGCAGGCCGTTTCGGCGGCTTTGCCTGCACGGCCGCCGTCTTTTTCGGCTTCAGCCGCACCTTGTAGGCTTTCCGGCTGCAAGCCACTTCTACCTTTTCCCGGGTGATGTCCCACCGGTGCTTGCCGCGGCGCTTGTGCTGGCGCTGCTGATCCCGCCACAGCGTCGGCAGGATCTTCTCCGCCCGCACCACGCCCTGGGCGGCCAGATCTGCCGCCGTGCCCTCGTACAGCACCTTCCCGCTGTCCGGGTCGGTCAGGCGATACTTGTATACCATCATACGGCGCTGCCCTCCTGCTTCCCGGCCCGGTGCTTTGCGCTCGCACGCTTCTCCTGCAGGCGCTTGAGCGGGTCCGCCCACTCCTCACGCACCATGTCCCGCACCTCCTGTACCTGCACGCCGTGCTTTCCGGCCGCCTTTTTGCAAAAGCGCTTGCGGCTCATTCTGCATTTGTCCTTGCTCATGCGTTGCCTCCGCTCCCGTACAGTTCCACTTCCACACCGTCCGCCGTCACCAGCACCCCGCCGTCCAGCGCCACGGCCAGCTGCTGCAGCCGTGCCGACGGCACCCGCAGCAGCCCGGCAGGCCGCATCCACTTGGTGATCTCCCCGGCCCGGATGCCGATCTTCTCCGCCAGGGTGTCGGCGTTCTCGCCCCGGTAGGCCATTGCCTCCTTCAGTGTCATTCCCATGCCTCCGTGATCTCAATTACTTTTTGCAGCACCAGATCTGTGCATCCAATGCCCCGATTCCGCAGTCGAGCAACCACTTCTTGCGCTCCAGCAGCCAGATCTGCACATCATACGCCTGAATCCTGATAAGTCTGCAGATTCCTGCCCAGATCTCGGTCATCTCGCCCGCCTCCTCTCCCAGCTCTCCGGCATGTCCGGGGCCTGCAGCACGGTCTGGATGCGCTTTTCCACTTCCGCCGGGGCCAGCGGCAGGCAGCCCACCCGCTTGCGGCTGGCCTCCACCATCCAGGCCCGCTCTGCCAGCCCGTCCAGTGCCTGCCGGGTCTGGCGCTGCTGCTGATGCAGCGCCTGTGCGTCCGGGATGTCCTCCACCTGCACGTCGGTCTTGTAGGCGTCCCGGGCGCAGCGGCAAAAACGCTCCAGCGCCACGTCCACGCCGTCCTCTATGGCCCAGGCGGAAAGCTGCCGGAAGTTTTCCAGCACCGCTTTATGTAAGTCGTTCAGGCGCTTGGCTCCAAAGCCCAGCACCTCGGCGCAGGCCGCCGCGTATACCCGCCACTCCAGCGTGGCAGCGTTGTCCACCGCCATGCGGATCTGCAGCTCCTTCTGCTTGCGGGCCGCGCCCTTGCCCAGCGGCACCCGGAACTCCGTTTCCGCCCCCTCCGGCAAAAGGCTCACCAGCCAGGCCTGCCCGGCTGCAGCCTGTTCCCGGCCGCTCTTCCGGGGCTGGGCCATCACTTCCAGCATCTCCTCGTTGATCTCGTCCCGCCGCAGGTTCACCTTCCGCAGCCGCTGCACACCCACCTCGTACTCGTCGTGCAGGGCAATGGTCACGCAGGCGTGCATAAAATCCACCGCATTGTTCTCCGCCAGACTGATCTTCTCGGTCAGGCTCAGTTTCTTCTTCATCTCTTTGTCCTTTCGTAGTATTCGTCGTGCAGCTTCTGCCACTGGGCCAGCGGCAGGGCCTTGTCCCGTGCCGCACGGGCCAGTACCCGGTACGCCGGGCCGTTTTTGTCCCGCGGGTTCATCCAGTCCGCCTTTTCCAGCGCCTCGTTCAACTCCCGTCGGTACTCTTCGTAGGTCAAGGCTGCACCTCCCCCTGCCGCCGCATCAGCTCCGTCATAAAGCTCATCTCTTTTTCGCTGCTGACCATATACCGTTTGCCTTTTCCTCGCACCATGGCCAGCAGCCGGTCCTGCATCATCTCGCCAAATTCCTTGGCGGCTTCCTCCTGCTCGGCCTTGGAGAGGTCCTTTCTCATCAGTTGCGCCACGGTGCTCAGGTAGGCATCTTCCAGAGCGTCCAGCGCTTTGCCCTTGCTTGTGTTCTGGCCCTGGCAGCGCATCACCACCGGGCCGTCGTCGATCACCGAAATGTTGATTTCAATCTTGCTTTTCATCCTTGTCCTCCTTCACGGTTCCCCGTGGTCGTTCATCCAGCTGGCCGTCAGCGCCCTGGCGTCCGCCAGTTTGTCGCACAGCATGTTCACGGCTGCTTCCTGCATCCACTCCGGCAGCTTGTCGGCCTGCATCAGGGCAGCGCCCATGTCCCGCACCAGCTCCTCGCCGTGCAGCTCCATCCGCTGCCAGATCTCTGCCTCGTCCGGCGTCATGTTCTCCGGCCGGCTCACTTCAGCACCTCCACGCTGTAGGCCTTGCAGGTACAGCCCCCGTGCTCTGCCCGGGCTTTGTCCTCGACCATGGCCTTTGCCACGCCCTTGCTGATGGCCTGCACCTCGTAGCTGCAGTGTGTAAAGTATTCGCTTTTGGTCTGTGGCAGCTTCTGGCTGCACTCCACATTCACGCGGTATCTGCCCATCCTTCAGCCCGCCTTTCTGCGGTCAGCCGCTCGTTTTTCCTGCGGCTGCCGCTCCTTGCAGGGCTTTTCGTCCTCTTCCTGCTCGGCGCAGCTGCCCAGGCCCGCCAGCACCACAGCCAGCGCCAGCAGCACCAGCGCCCCCACAAAACACCCGGCCATGGCCCAGCCGGTGTAGCTTTCCAGGCCGCTTGCCACCAGCAGGCAGCCGATCAGGCTGGCCCAGCTGCCGCAGTAATAGATCCATTTCCGCATTGTCAAAACCTCCCGTTTGTGTTAAACTTCTGGTGATGAGTGCATGCTGCTTTCATCACCCCTTGGCCTTGCCGGTGCTGTCACGCCGGCAGGGCCTTTTTGTTTTCTTGCACTTCTCCCGCTGCTTCTGCCATGCTTCAAACGCAGCCTGGTTCTCCGGGTCTGCGTAAAAATCCGCGGCAATGTCATACAGCGCCCAGATCTGCCACATCTTCAGCGGCCCGCTTTCACCGTCCATTCACGCCTCCTGTCAGTCCGGGTTAAAGGTCTGGAAGCGCTCGCCCGTACCGGTCGCTTCCAGCGGAATCTCCCACTCGGCGCAGATGCTCTCGGCCACCGACTTTGCAAAGCCGATCAGCTCGTCGCCCCGCGCTGCCATCAGCACTGCCGGACCTACAATGCTGCTCATGTAGTTGAACGCGTACAGATCCGTGGCGTGCTCATTGTAAGGCAGCTCCTGCAGCAGGCCCTCTTCGTTCACGGCCATCTGGATGCTGTCCACATCCTCCCGTGCCCAGCTGGCAGCCAGGCAGGTGTCGGCCATCTCAATGGGCCCGCCCACCAGCTTCTGCAGCGTCTCCAGCTTGCAGGTGTCCCCGTCGTCACAGGGCAAAAGGTAAGCGCTGGTGTCCACCGGCATCACGATCACAAAACGTTCCATGTCCTTATCCCTCCGTATTGGCATAGCCTGCTTTTTCGGCGTCTTCCACGCTGACATCGTCAAAACACTGCTCCAGCACCATCAGCACCCGGCGCTGTGCGCCGGGGCGCAGGTTTGCCCGGCGCATAGCGATCAGACAATAGCCCATGCAGGCCGCATTGCTCCACGGCCCGTTCAGGTTTGCCAGCATCCGGGCCGCCTCGTTCTTCTTGCCCATCTCTTTGTCCTCCTTGGTTTCATGCATTCTTCCCCGGCTGGCCCTTATTCTCCGATTTGTGCTATACTTGCACTGAAAGGAGATGAAAGCCACCCGTGCTTTACAAAATCATGTTTGAAATTCAATGTCCCTTTGACGCTCTGGGAATTCTGCCTGCAATGGAATCCGAAATCTGCTGCAGCGTTGTCCCCGGAAAGTCTCCGGTTTTCTCGGTTCCTAACGTCTGTGACCGCTGCAACGACACAAACTTTGAGCAATGTCAGCAATGCACTGGCGCAATCTATCAGATGTTCCGGCAGGGGCTTATCCCTGTGGAGTTTCTTCCTTCCTGGCCGGTTCGCACTCTGCCTGACCCCATCCGGCCATGTCTTGAGCTGCTTTCAGAATGATTTCTGCATTCTCGGCAATCACCCCGGAAAGCGACCTGTTATAATCAGGGTCATACACAGCCATCTTTCTGGCCGCCATCCACCCCGGCAGAAATTCCCAAAGGGTCTGTGCCGCTTCCAGTGTTCGGTTATTTTCTTTGCTGTGTAAGTACAGCCCCAGTTCGTTGTAGTCCCCGCCCGCCTCTTCCACAGGCGTGCAGGGCTTTTTTGTTTCTTCCTCCACCTTCTTCCCTCCCTTCATGCGCTCTTCCCCGGCTGGGACGGGTTCTCGCGGCTCTGCGCCAGCACCAGCGCGCCCTCGATCATGTAGCCGATGCGTTCCCGGGCCTTCGGCGGCAGCTTTTCCAGCTGCTCCATCAGCTCCCGGCTCTTCTGTTCACGTTCAGACATCTCCATGCCCTCCTTTGTTGCATATTGCCTCGTAAGAGATTGCGTCGTGCAACTCTTTGGCTTTATTATAGTCGCGCCATGCAACATTGTCAAGCAACATTTTTACTTTCTTGTTGCATTTTGCAACTTCCGTGTTATAATAGAGCCAGACCACAAAAAGGAGGTGATCATCATGCCCGCCATCAATGACCGCATCCGGGAGCTGCGCAAGGCTAAAGGTCTCACCATGGAGCAGTTTGGTGATGTGATTGGGCTTACCAAAGCCACCGTCAGTCGGCTGGAAAGCGGCGCTGTCAGTGCCACCGAGCAGACTGTTAAATCCATCTGCCGGGAGTTCGGTGTGTCTGAGGCCTGGCTGCGCACCGGGGAGGGCCCCATGCTGGACGACACGTCCGGCTCCATCCTGGACCGCCTGACCGCCGAGTACCACCTGGATGACCGTAAGCGTGCCATTCTAACGGCCTTCCTCAAGCTCAGCCCTGCGGATCAGGACGCCATCCTGCGTTATGTGGATGGTGTCGTTTCGGAGCTTAATGCTCAGCCCGCCGCTCCTGACCTCGACGTTGACGCCGAGGTCGAAGCCTACCGCCAGGAGCTCCTGGCCCAGAAAAAAGCGGAGGCCGCTGCGTCAGCTACCGCTGGCTCCGCCGCCGGGTGACCGGTGCATAGTAAAAAAGAGGGAGCACCCCGCCGGGTGCTCCCTCTTTTTTGTTGCCGTCGCAACAGAATGGTTCAATTTTCTTTTCCTGTCCGCCTTTTTCTTCTATACTGAGAAAAAGGAGTGATTTTTATGGGTGAAAAGCAGCCCCGTTCTGATCGTTGGCGACGGTTCTGGCATTGGCACGGCTTTGAGATCGTCATCATTCTCGCACTGGCCGTTGGGTATGCCGTTTTTTCTTTCGTCCCCGCCGACGTCCTTTTTGGGCACGGTTCCAGTTCTTCGGCCGTTTCTTCTTCCAGCACCACTCCGTTTCATGATGGTGCTGTCATCGGCTCCTCTGACGGCATCGACATTGGTAGGAGTGACGGTTTTGACGCTGGCGTTTCTGCAGGCGAATCCTTTTCATCTCCAAGCTCTCTTGATGGTTCTGACCGCAGTTCCGATTCTTCCGCCGGCTATGACTTCGGCTATGGACGCTTCTATCCCCGTGGATGGCTTTCTGGCTATATTGACGGCTATATTTCTCAGCACCCCGAAATCAATGAGTACGATCTCCTTGACGACATCCTTTATACGTTCCCGGATGTCGATACAGATGATTTGATTGATTATCTCCGTTCTGCGCGGTAAAGCACAACCCTTCAGCAGGTTCCTATTAAGTCCGCTTATTTATGTCTTGTTTGTGAAGGATTTTTGAATTTTCATTGCTTGTCAAGCCCTAATTTTTAGTTTTTCTGTTGCGTTTGCAACTTTTCACATTTTTTTCGTGTACAAACCCGCTCACCGAGCGTATAATAGACTTGCAGGAACGTATTCCTGCCAAGACAATGAAAAGACTGCTGGTCTTTGCTTGTCCGCTGAAAGAGGGTAGCCCCTCCCTGCCATGAAAAAATGGGGAATTAAAAAAGCGGTGAGCTCTTACCGTGAGTAGAGAATGAAAAAAGCGGAGAACCTCTGCCGTATAGTGAGGAATGAAAAAGGGTGCGGGACAGGTTACTGTTCCGCACCTTCTTGGATTAAGGAGCTGAATTATGGGGAAGTTTCAATTTTACCACATTAACGAACACTATATCAGCTATTTACATAGTATTGACACCCGTGTGCAATACAATAAGGGGCAGCGGCGTCCGTATGTTGGAATTGTACTCTCCATCAACGGCATTGATTATTATGTTCCCCTTGAATCCCCTAAGCCCAATCACGTTAACATCAAAGGCGGCGGTCCTGTTATGAAACTCGACGATGGTCGTCTTGGCCTAATGGGCTTCAACAATATGATTCCTGTTATTCCATCTTGCTTGATCAAATTTGATATTCAGAGTATCGAAAATGAGAATTATAAAATGCTCTTGTTGAATCAGTTAAATTATTGCAACAAGAATCGCGATCTTATTCTCCAGCGTGCAGAATCCACATACCGCAAAGCTCTCAGTCGTAAAATCCCGCTGTATCAAAAGGTATGCTGCAATTTTGAAAAATTGGAACGTAAAAGCAAGAAATATGATCCAAATTACGTTCCATCTAAAAAGAAAATTCGTGCAACCGTACCTTCCAAATAAATGTTCTTTTCAAGGAGCTCCCCGCCGGGTGCTCCTTGTTTTATAAACGCACAAACCCCTCCAGCTGTTTCCAGCCGGAGGGGCAAACAAAAAGCCCGCCAAGGTATGCCTGGCAGGCCACATGGAACTACAATCAATCACCCAGATATTTCAAAAGCTGCACCAAATACTGGCCGGATTGCCGGTCTCGCTCATCTCGGTCAAGATCCCGTTTGCCGAAGATCACAAAGCCATTGTCTCCGTAAAAATTGAGCAGCGCGTCTTTGTCCTCGCATTCCAGATACACAAACTTGCCGCCCAGCACCGCCCGGATCGCGCGCACCTTATCAGTCGCCAGCTTCAACAGCACGTCGCCCGGAATCAGGTTGTCGTATCCGTTGGCAAAATTTTTGCCAAGCTGACCAATCAGAGGTGCTGAGATCATGTAATTGTCCGTCATAGAGCGTCGTGCATCCCTTGCCATTGCAAAACGATTCACTTTCTTTGCAACATTTTTGCTAATGTTCTTGCGTGGAATTTCGAGCACTTTGTTTGACAGTGTAAAATATCCCACCAGCACTGGTTTGTCTTTGTAAGATGTCACCACCAGCTGCGTCTGGGCAATTCCCTGCCTGGCAAATTCAATGGCCTTGCAATGCAGAAAAAACTCCACGTCCTTATTCAGCGGACAAGAAAACTCGGAAAGGATCTCCTTTGTTCGACCCTCTCCGAGTTCTTGGATCATATCTTTTAGGTTAACTAATCCGTATCCTGTCATTTCTTTCCAAACATCTCACGCAGCGCATCGCCCTTGATCTCATGGACAGTCTTATCCACAACGACATTTTTGCTGCTCTTTCCCTCTGCATTTTCCAATGCTCGTACAAAATTCCGTGCAAGCGGTTTTGAACGAATCACGACATTCTTTGTAATACTCTTTGTCGCCATCAAAAAGACCTCCTTCTTTTTGAAAGTGCAAAGCTATACCTTGCATCTTCATTATATGCAATCCAGCCCCCTTTGTAAAGCCGCCTGTGCAACTTTCACGTAAAAAACGCACAAACCCCTCCAGCCGTTTCCAGCCGGAGGGGTCTGCCCCGTCGTCAAAAGGTAAGGATAAAGAACAAGAAGATTTCTTTCCATGCGTTGCCTGCCCTTACAGCATAGCACGCTTTTTGGATATGGGCAAGCAAAAGCCCCGGCGCTGGTACGATGCAGCGCCGGGGATAACATGGAGTGCAGCACAAAACCGGACAAAGAAAATTTTATGCTTGCAGGGGTCAGTATATCACACTCCCTGCATATGGGCAAACCGCCCGGAAAGGAAGTGTTATCATGCCCCGCAAAAAAGCTCCTGCGGCCGAAGCGCCGCGCCTGGTGGCTTACTACCGCTACTCTGGCGGCAGCCGCCAGACCGAGCAGAGCATCGAGGGCCAGCGCCGGGACTGCGAGGCCTACGCCCGCGCCCACGGCATGACCATCCTGCGCGAGTATGTAGACCGCCACATCAGCGGCAAAACTGATGACCGCCCCGCCTTCCAGCAGCTGGTGGCCGACAGCGCCGCGCACACCTTTGACGCCGTGATCTGCTGGAAAACCGACCGTCTGGCCCGCAACCGCTACGACAGCGCCGTCTATAAGAAAAAGCTCCGGGACAACGGTGTGGAGATCCTCTATGCCGCCGAGAGCAACATCTCCGGTGCCGAGGGCATCATCATTGAGGGCCTGATGGAAGCTCTGGCTGAGTATTACAGCGCCGAGCTGGCCGAAAAAGCCCGCCGTGGCATGCGGGAATCCGCCCTCAAGGGCAAGGCCTTGGGCAGCTCCCGCCCGCTGGGCCTCACCGTGGACGCCGACAAACACTACATTATCGAGCCCACAGGTGCCGAGGCAGTCCGGTATATCTTTGAGCAGTACGCCGCCGGGCTGTCCTCTTCCTCCATCGTGGAGCGCCTGAACGTCATGGGCCTGCGCACCAGCCACGGCGGCCCTTTCAACAAAAGCAGTATCAACCGCATCATCCAGAACGAGATGTACCGCGGCGTTTACGTCAGTAAAAAGTTTGATGTCCGCATCGAGGGCGCGATCCCGGCCATCATCGACAATGATCTATGGGAAAGGGCACAGAAAATGTTTGAACGCAACCGCCAGAGCCGCACCCCGCACGCCTCCCGCGCCGATTATATCCTCTCTGGCAAACTGTACTGTGGAGAGTGCGGCTGCCTGATGAAAGGCGTCTGTGGACGCAGCAGCGGCAACGGCCAGATGTACCACTACTACGCCTGCCCCGGCCGCTCCATCGGCCGCGCCTGCACCCGCAAAAACATCCCGCAGGACGAGCTGGAGGCTATGGTGGTCAACGCCGTCGCCGATCTGCTGCTGGAGCCCGCGCTGCTGGAGCAGATTGCGGATGCCATCGTGGAGCTGCAGCAGGCTGAGGCCGCGCGCCCGGATCCGGAGAAGCAGGCGCTGGAAAAATCCCTGTCCGATGTCCGGAACAAGATCCAGAACATCCTCTCTGCCATTGAGAACGGCACCTCCAGCGCCGCCCTCTCTGCCCGCCTTGCCGATCTGGAGCAGCAGGAGAGCACACTTTCCTATCAGCTTTCTTCCCTCGATGCAAAAAAGCCCCTCACCTTCACCCGTGATCAGATCCTGTTCCTGCTGCAGCAGTTCCGCGTCTCCCCCTCGGAGCGCACCAAGGCCTACTGCCGCCGCCTGGTTGATACCTTTGTGGATCACATCGAGCTCACCAACACCGAGCTGATCCTCTATTTCAACATCTCCGACGAAACCATTGATAAAAACAAAAAAGCTCCCCGGTCGAACCATTCCGAAGAAAGTTCGACCGAGAAGCGTTTGGTCCGAGTGGCGAGAATCGAACTCACGGCCTCTTGAACCCCATTCAAGCGCGCTACCAAAACTGCGCTACACCCGGATATCGCGCTCCGCTTCCCTACCGAAGCGTGGCGACAAGAGATATTATACGCAGAGTGGGGGCATTTGTCAACCATTTTTTGCAATTTTTTCGGGTATTTTTGCAAAAAGTCCGATTTTTACGCACCGGCGCTCTTTTTATTGTTGTGCTGCCTGCCGCAGTGCCTTGTCCTTTTCCAGCAGGGGCTTGAGGTACTGGCCGGTAAAGCTGCCGGGCACTTCGGCCACCTGCTCCGGGGTACCCTCGGCGATGACCAGACCACCGGCACTGCCGCCCTCCGGGCCCAGATCAATGATGTGGTCGGCGCACTTGATCAGATCCAGATTGTGCTCGATGACGATGACCGTGTTGCCGGCATCCACCAGCTTCTGCAGCACCTCGATCAGACGGTGCACATCTGCGATGTGCAGGCCGGTGGTGGGCTCGTCGAGGATATACACCGTTTTGCCGGTGCCGCGGCGGGCCAGCTCGTTGGCCAGCTTCACACGCTGAGCCTCGCCGCCGGACAGGGTGGTGGCGCTCTGGCCCAGCGTTACATACCCCAGACCCACATCCAGCAGGGTCTGCAGCTTGCGGGCGATCTTGGGCTGGTTGGCAAAGAACACCACCGCTTCTTCCACAGTCATGTTCAGCACGTCGGAAATGGTCTTTTCCTTATACTTCACTTCCAGCGTTTCGCGGTTGTAGCGGGTGCCCTTGCACACCTCGCAGGGCACATACACGTCCGGCAAAAAGTGCATTTCGATCTGCAGGATGCCGTTGCCCTCGCAGGCCTCGCACCGGCCGCCCTTGACGTTGAAGCTGAACCGTCCCGGCCCGTAGCCCCGCATTTTGGCGTCCTGCGTCTGGGAAAACACCGTGCGGATATCGTTGAACACCCCGGTATAGGTGGCGGGGTTGGAGCGGGGCGTGCGGCCGATGGGCTGCTGGTCGATGCCGATGACCTTATCCACAAACTCCAGTCCCTCTACCCCGTCGCATTTGCCTGCACGGGAGCGGGCACCGTTCAGCTCACAGGCCAGCGTTTTGTACAGGATCTCGTTGATCAGGCTGGACTTGCCGGAACCGGAAATTCCGGTCACGCAGATGAACTCACCCAGCGGGAATTTTACGTCGAGGTTGCGCAGGTTGTTTTCCCGTGCGCCCTTCACGGTGAGGAAGTTGCCGTTGCCGGAGCGGCGGGTCTGGGGCACTTCGATGCGCTTGCGGCCGGAGAGATAGTCGCCGGTGATGCTGCGTTTGGCCTTGCAGATATCCTTCACACTGCCGGCCGCCACGATCTCACCGCCGTGCACACCGGCACCGGGGCCGACGTCCACGATATAGTCCGCATTGCGCATGGTGTCCTCGTCGTGCTCCACCACGATGACCGTATTGCCAAGGTCGCGCAGATTTTTGAGCGTAGCAATCAGCTTGTCGTTGTCGCGCTGGTGCAGGCCAATGCTGGGCTCATCCAGCACATACAGCACACCGGAAAGGGCGCTGCCGATCTGGGTGGTCAGGCGGATGCGCTGGCTCTCGCCGCCGGACAGCGTGCCCGCCGACCGGGCCAGCGTGAGATAATCCAGACCCACGCTCTGCAAAAACTGCAGACGGTTCTTGATCTCCTTCATGATCTGGCCGCCGATCTGCTTCTGTTTTTCGGTCAGGTTCGGCTCGTTTTCCCGGATGAATTCCAGCTCTTCCCGGATGGACATCTCGCAGAATTCGCTGATGTTCTTGTCCCCGACCGTTACAGCCAGCACCACCGGTTTCAGGCGTCGGCCGTGGCAGTCCGGGCACTCCACACCGGACATGAAGCTGCCGATTTCTTCCTTCATCCACTCGCTGTTGGTCTCGCGGA